>Ga0315268_10003624_pt1 | contig 16960 bp, 14 predicted proteins | sample C1_top_MG_FD_204535 | JGI IMG/M metagenome (GOLD analysis project Ga0315268, IMG submission 204535) | Sediment microbial communities from Yellowstone Lake, YNP, Wyoming, USA - C1_top | ecosystem: Environmental > Aquatic > Freshwater > Lake > Sediment | place: USA: Wyoming | collected 2017-08-01
AGATACAGAGTTCGACCGGGAATTCGGTGCCGTCCTTGCGTAGCGCCGGGAGCTCGAGCATCTGCCCGAGGACGGGGCCCTCGCCGCTGACCTTGAACCGCGCTAGCCCCTCGATGTGTTTGTTGCGGTATTGCGGCGGCACGATGAGCGCATCGACCGGCTGGCCCAGCGCCTCAGCGCGTCCGTAGCCAAACAGGCGTTCGGCCGCCGGGTTCCAGAACGTGACCAGACCGTCGCCGCCAATCATCAGGATCGCATCCTGGGCGCCAGCCGCCATAACACGCAGCCGCTCCTCACTTTCCTGGAGGGCTTCTTCGGCGCGGCGACGCCCAGTGACATCCTCCAGAATATGGACGGAGTAGCGATGCTTGCCTTGCTCGTCGCGAGCGGAAAAAATGCGGGAGCGTAGGACCTCGCCGTTTGCGAGGCTCACTTCTTCCTCTTCTTCCTCTTCTTCTGCTTTCCCTAGTGCGCGCAGGCAGCAGGGCAGTGGGCCGGTACCCTTCGGAAAGACCTGCCAGTAGGGCTTGCCGATGATCTCCTTGAGGGGCATTCCGGCACGCATGGCGTAGGCACGGTTGACGCGCACGACGCGGAAATCCTTGTCGTGCAGGAACACCGGATCGCGGATGGCGTCGAAGGCTTCCGTCCAGGCATGCCGCGCCTGCTCGATCTGCCGGCAGCTTTGTGTAAGCTCCTTAAGCGCGGCAAGCTGTTCGTCGTGACGAAGGTTACCCTCGAGCAATTGCTTCAGCCCAGCTTCGAGGTAGGCGAGTTCATCCTTGTCGTCTCTCTTTTTGCTCACGCAACTCCCTTTCCTTGGTGCTGCATAATCTTTGGTCACGCCTGCCATCCGGCATGACTACTTGGCTCGCGGCGTATCTTAAAGAGTCTTAAAAGACGGGGTCGCTAGGATGTTTGAACGCCTAGGCTACGCGGTCGAGCAGGCACCGTATAGCAACGATTGCGGTCGGGATGCAATCCTGCTGAAAACGATGAGAAATTTCTTGTCGAATGCAAGCGATATCGCGAAGAAGGCGCAACCAGTCGTCCTGATCTACAGAAATTCCACTCCGCGATCGTCGCTTTTAGCCGACTGTGTGAAAACACGTCGGAGGTATTGGAGCCAAGTGTGCCCCGGCATCCGAAGCTTGGCTTATCAGGCGAGGCGAATCAACGATCAGCCGATAGTGGTGGCCAGTATCAGACCCGCATGACCTCTACCCGGGTCTCGTTCCCCAGCAGTTTCATCACTCGTTTCAAGTTGTGGGACATGGAGGCTCATTATTCGTCATAAACTTGATCTGCGACAAATCGTACGCCGTTCAGTGCCATTACGATAGCGTCCGGCTGCCGGTCACCGCTGGCAGGTCTGCGTCCACCAACCAGCAAAACGAGGTGCATCCATGATGATTGGCAATCGATTGACCACGTGGAGCCTGACTGCTGTTGCGACTGTGCTGCTGGCCGCCGCGGTCGACGTGCCGCGCTCGCCCCTGGCGGCAGGGGCAACACAAGAAAAGCCGGACGGTATCGCGATCAAAGTAACACCCGAAATGCTTGGCGCCGGTGCCGTGTCGAGCGGCGCGAAGCTGCCACCGATCCCCAAGGTAACGGGCAACCGCAACGAGCCGGTGCCGTCCTGGGGCAAACCGCTTCCTTATCCGATCGTGATTGCCGACCGGCGCAACAACCGCCTCATCGAGATTGCACCGGACAAACGCGTCATCTGGGAGTTTCCCTCTCCCAATCTAAGCATCTACCGCGGCAACGACGATGTGTTTTTCTCTCCCGACGGCAGCTCCCTCATGGTCAATGAGGAAGACAACTATGACATCCACATCGTCGATTACGAGAAACGCGCGCTCACCTGGACCTATGGCATCTCGGATGTGAAAGGCAGCAAACCCGGCTACTTCAATTACCCGGACGACGCGCATCTGCTGGCCGACGGCACAATCGTGACCGCCGATATCCGCAATTGCCGCGTTCAATTCATCGATCCCGCCACCAACCGCGTGCTGGACCAGTGGGGCCAGCCGGGCCAGTGCAAGCATAACCCGCCGCACAACCTCAACCTGCCGAACGGCTCGACGCCGCTCGAGAACGGCGACGTCATGATCACCGAGATACCCGGGTCATGGATTTCGCGCCTCACGCGCGCGGGCAAGGTGGTCTGGAGCGTTCAGGCCCCGCATGTCCGCTATCCGTCCGACGCCTTCCCCACCCGCGACGGGCAGGTGATCGTGGCCGACTACTCCAAACCGGGACGCGTCGTCATCTTCGACCCGGCAACACGGAAGGTAACGTGGGAGTACTTCGCCAAGGATGGCGAGAAGATGCTCAACCATCCTTCGCTGGCCCTGGAACTCCCCAACGGCGACGTCGTTCTGAACGACGACCAGCGCCACCGCGTGCTGGTTATCGACCGGCAGACCAAGGAAATCATCTGGCAGTACGGCGTGACCGACAAACCCGGTCACGAGCCCGGGTTCCTGTTTTACCCGGATGGACTTGATATCGATGTCTTTCGTGACTGGAAAGGCGCGCTCGCGGGACGTCAGTGAATGACGTCAGGGAATAACTAGCCTTAGACGAATTCTCAATCACACCACCACCGGCGTGTGACACAACCCACAACAGGTGACCTCACGCGGTGTTCTGAACCTAGAACCATAAGCTTGTCGCTTCGGCAGGATTATGCTTCGGTTTCCACGCGTCTAAAGATATCCTTCCGAAAGCCATAGCACCGGGCGTTCTGTGCCTCGCGAAAATAACTGCCCATCTTGGGTAGCCAACTGAGATTTACGACTCGGGAAAGCGGACATCGAGCTCGCCGGCTGGGTAATGGGCAAACTTCGGCCAGCTCCGGCCGGCCGTACAGTTTGCTCCGAAGCGGCCGTTCAAAACCACGGGAATGGACACTCAGATTTTGACACAAAATACATCAAATCTGCATTTCTGGCACTGGCGGTGACTACGAATTCGCCATGGAAAACATTATGCCGCGGCTTTGTCGGGCAACTGCCAGCCGGGGAACACCAGCACTCCCGGATGACACTTAAGCGCTCGGGCGAGAACCTTTGCCCGCTCGACACCAAGACGGACACGATCGTTCTCAATGGCCGAAATGGTAGTCTGAGGAATGCCGGTAAGACGAGCCAACTGGGTTTGGCTCAATTCCTGAAGCTCACGAAGAATGCGCACGGACTCACCAACCGAGACGGTAATGCGCTTCTTGGCAAGGCGATACTCTTTCATTTACGGCCTCCGATAGTCATGCGCGGTGATCGACGCAACTTGGAAGAGCAGCTTTTCAGCGACCACGCGGTAGATAACGCGCCACTGAAGTCCAAGCCGGGAGGATCGATACCCTTTCCACACCCCTGAAAGGGGTTCGTCACGAAATCCCCTGATCAGACGAATACCGGGCGGGCCGGATATCGCCGCGATGTCCTTCCATTTCTCATATCGCTTGAGGATATCCTTGGGAACCGCTGCGACCTGTTTATCCACCCGGCGGTGCTCTTCGATGCGCCACATCCCATATTATGGCTATACTAAATATGGTATGTCAACCAGGCTAGTCGTTGCAGCGTAACGTATAGTTACGCTGCTCACGCTGTTAGAGTGAACCAAGTGTTACAGCACTGGAAACAGCCATTCACCGGACCAACACCCTGATCGGCCATCTCCGGTCATACAGTTTTCCCCAGACCGGACGTTCGAATCCCGGGAAATGGACATTCAAAATCAGAAATAGCATTCTAATATCCGCACGGCCCGAGACATCAATCAAGACCCCAATACTTACTCAAACCCTGGTGCAGAAAGAGATCTCCTGGGAAAAATCAGAATGCCTTCCATGCACTCACTTTTCAAGCAGCCTTTTTCCGCTTAGTCTGTATTACAACCTTCTTGCCAGCCCGCGCCAGCATATTTACCAGCATGTCGATGGTGAAAAGCGCGATTTTTCCACGTACAAGATCGCTGATGCGTGGCTGCGTCACGCCGAAGAGCTTGGCGGCCTGTGCCTGAGTCAGGGCCTTGCGCTTAATGACATCCCGCAGCTCGATCATGAGATCGGCACGGATACGCAGGTTTTCCGCTGTCTCCTTGTCGAAACCGAGAGTAGCGAACACATTATCCTCAGTGCGGGTCATCTTCATGGTTGCCTCTGCCGAGTGACTATCAAGTGTTTGTACCGGGTATTAGCAAGTTCGATATCAGCCTTGGATGTTTGTGGCGTCTTCTTCACAAAGCCGTGCAGCACCTACACGGCTTCGGCAAACTTAGCGACATACATAACTCTGTATTCGTTATGGCCATGCAGCCGAATTTCCCTTACGCCAGTGCCAACCGTGTGCATGGGCTTCCAATCTGAAGGTTCGCGACCACGCTGAACCTGATAAAGCTCAAAACCCGCATCCTATCGGGCTTCATCCGGAAATCGGCGTACGTCATCGTGGGAAGAGCCTAACCAGATAAGCGGTTTCATTGTTAATAATTATACAAAGTATTGTATATATGTCAAATCACGGTGAGCACAGCCGAAGGGTCCCGGGAGCCGTGGTGCACGATCCAGATTATTTTCGTAGATATCTACCTGAAACTCACGAAATTGGAATTGCCAGAACAGGCTACCTGCGGAAGTACAAAAACAGACATTCACCGGACCGACATGCTGATCGGCAATCATCGGCCAAGTGCGGACCGTCGCTGTATCCCAATACCGGTCATTCATATCATGAAAAGCAGACGTTCTTTATTTCTTACCTCCGCTAATTGTTCCCTGACCACACTTTGGGCAGTATTCGAGAGTAGTAAAAAGGTGTGGCGTCTTTTTTAGGCAATTGGGGCAATAGAAGGTATATTTTCTAGTGAGAAAGAAAAAGACGCAAAAAGCAATAATCAGTATTCCAACCCCTGGCGCCGGCAAATGCAGAAGAATGGCTACTCCGAGCATTAATCCAGCGATAGCCACAAAGCCGAAAGTATCAATCCGTTTTTTCTCTTCGATGCTCTTTGCCTTTCGACTCAGAAAAAAGCCAACCACACCAACGATTCCCCACAGGATGATGTAGGTTGTGAATACTGTATTTTCATATTGGCTATTCATCTTGCGAGTCCGCCTCGAACACGAAGTTAGAAAGCTTTGCTTTGATCTTTTTTCGGGTTGAGCGCCTCGTTAGGGCGCGATTCTTTCGTTAACGCAAGCACTACTACAACAATAGCGTATGCAATAAATACGATAGCAGCAGCACCAACTGGCCCAGCCTCGGATGGAAATTCTACGAAACTCTGGGAAGATGGAGGCAACAGGAATATAAAGGCGATGTAGCCTGAACATATAGATATGGCACCAGAGCTTATGATTGCTCGCCAACGAGCGCCGGATTTGTTACGAAATAGTTCGTAGGCTTGATATAACAAGGCCGCTGCAAGCACAGCCATTATCAACGAGCCAATGCTTATCCCTTGCGAAATAGTAAGGCTCAGATCCCACCCCAAATAGGCGAGCCCAGAAGCTAGAAAGACGAACGCGGCAACTTTCATAATTGTTGAGCACTAACAGTCAATATACGTACGATATTGATCAGTATATCCTCAAAAAAACACGAATGACTGCTTACGGCGTTGTTTGAATGGTCAGCGCGACAGACTGGTTTGGGTCGACAACGGAAGTACACATTTCCTGCAAGCAGTCATTCCAGGGCCATTTGAACGGCTGCTTTCTGGAAGAACAGTTGCTTTGAATTGCAAACATGGCGGGATCGACGGCATTCCGCCGGACGAACAAGGTAGTTCAGTGTCAATGAGAGATACTGCCGTTGAGCGATTTTCGCTGGGGGCCCCATTGCCATGGGTTGTTCGAGCTATCCGCGGTGGCATGAAATTGGAAATCGCCTACTACACCTTATCCTTGCCTTCGGCTCTGCGAAACCTGGCCATAGACTTGCACCTATGATGTAACGCACCATGCCCGGCGCACACGTTGGGCTCAGGAGCGCGCCGCTTCTGGCGCGTTCTCTGCAGCACGCGGCTGGACGTTCTGGTGTAACCAGGCAAGAATCTCGTCGACGTTCTGGTCAGGCGGAAAGACCGGATAGAAGACCTTTTTGATCCGCCCTTTCTCTGCGATCAGCGTTAACCGCTTGAACCGTTCCATCCCTGCCACGGTAAAGGTCGGCAAACGCAGCAACAGCTTCAGCCGTAGCGTGCTGTCGCTCAGCAACTCGAAGGGAAGATGCAAACGATCGCGAGCTTCTTTCTGAACCTCCGTGGTCTGTGCACTTAACCCAAACACCAATGTGTTTAGCGATTTCAACTCTGCGTAATGATCGCGAAAGTTACACGACTGTGGGGTGCAACCGCGCGCCCCGGGGATGCCGTCCCAGCCCTCGGGCAACGGCACACCGGGCCGTCCGGTCATCGGGTAGAGGTAGATCACACAGCGCCCGGGAATCGCCGCGAGGTCAACGTGCGCGCCGTCGGTCACCGGAAGGACGAGCTGGGGCAGGTTCATGCCTGGTAAGTGAGACGCCGCCCCGTCGTCAACGGGGCGCGGCAAATCTTTCGGCAGCTCGGAGAAATTAATATTCGTACTCATGTGGCTCCATCGGTTTTTGGCGTTCAACAGTTAATAATAATGGACAACACTGTCAGAGTATCCTCAGAAGCCCTAACGGCGCTTAGGACGCCCTAAACGGCTGTTCGTAGATGGCAATGCACTCATCCTGTCCGTATAGCATCAACAGGATATATCGACCCCGTGGAAAACGGGAGCTATGTATTCTGGGCCCGTCGCTAACGACTTGTGACTGACTGCTGGGGGTAGGTTTTTGCCCATCGGTGGATGGGCAATTCTCGGCCAAAAGCTGACTTACAAGACCTGCCCTGCCAAGTTGTTCCGCCATCTGACGAGGCATATAGTAGATTAGATAGTAATAGTTACGGGGAACGATATGCTTCGGAGATCGATACTCGTCGTGCTGTTCGTTTTGTTCGGAAATCTCGCTGATGCCGACGCACAGCCAATGCGTGATGCTACACGCGGAGAGTTGTTATACTCGGCGCGCGGTAACGTGATACCTGAATGCTCTTTAACTAGCGCTATCCCGCGCCGGACTGGCCACGAGATAGCAAAATGCCGATAGACTCGACGCACCGGCCTTGGTGGCTTGAGCCGCTATCGGCAGGGACGGCTGACCTGGCCACGGTGGCCACGGGCGTATCAGGGGCAGAGGCCAGGGCACGGCTTGCCAGATACGGCCCCAACCTGTTCCGCGAGCGACAGGAAAAAGCGCTGCTGCTACAGTACCTCACCCGCTTCAAGAATCCGTTGGTCATTATCCTCCTCGTCGCCAGTGCGGTTTCGGCGTTTACCGGAGAGGTCACCAACTTCCTCATCATCACCTTCATCGTGCTGCTGAGCGTCACGCTGGATTTTGTCCAGGAGTACCGCGCCAACGCGGCCGCGGAAAAGTTGCGCCAATCCGTTTCCGTACGAGCCACCGTCATGCGCGATGGCAAGCCCCTGGAGGTCCCGGTGACCCAGGTGGTGCCCGGCGACATCGCGTTGCTTTCGGCCGGTGATCTGATTCCGGCGGACGGAAGAGTGCTCGAAGCGCGCGATTTCTTCGTCAAACAGGCGCTGCTGACGGGTGAATCCTATCCGGTGGAAAAGCGACCAGGTGTACTACCGGATACCGCCACTGATCTTCAGGAAGCGACTAACGCAGTGTTCATGGGCACGTCGGTCATCAGCGGCAGTGCCCGAATGCTGGTGGTCAAGACTGGAACCGCCACCGCCATCGGAGAAATCGCCGACAGCATTTCCCGCCAGTCACTACCGACGTCGTTCGAGATCGGTACCCGCCGCTTCGGCATGCTGATCATGCGACTGACGGTGTTGATGGTGATGTTCGTCCTGCTCGTGAATACGCTGTTCCACAAACCCTGGCTGGAGTCTTTCCTGTTCGCCGTAGCGCTCGCCGTCGGCCTGACGCCGGAACTGTTGCCGATGGTGGTTTCGGTGACACTGTCGCGGGGTGCGCTGCGCATGGCCAAGCAGCACATGATCGTCAAGCGACTGGCCGCCATTCAGGACCTGGGCTCGATGGATGTCCTGTGCACGGACAAGACCGGCACCTTGACCGAGGCGAAAATCCGCATGGAACGGCATGTGGATGCGGATGGCCGGCCCAGCGAACGGGTACTGAAACTGGCCTATCTCAACAGCTTCTTCGAGACCGGCTTGAAGAGCCCGCTTGACGAAGCCATCCTCAACCACCAACACATTGAGGTAGGCAACTGGAAAAAAATCGACGAGGTTCCTTTCGACTTCGAGCGCCGTCGCGTCTCCGTGCTTATAGACAATGGCGAGGCACGCTGGCTGGTGGTGAAAGGCGCGCCCGACGAGATCGTGGAACTGTGCACACATTACGAAGCGGAAGCTGCCGGGCTCCAGCGGCCCATAGACGAAGCGGCCCAGGCAGGCATTCGCGGCCAGTACCACGCGCTGGAAGAAGAAGGCTTCCGTGTGCTGGGCATCGCCTGGCGCCAGGTGCCGTTGGACCACCCCCATGCCGTTGTGGGTGACGAAACGCAACTGGTGCTCGCCGGTTTTGCCGCCTTTCTCGACCCTCCGAAGAAGAGCGCTGGCCCTGCACTTGAGGCGCTCAAAAAGGTCGGCGTTGCGATCAAGATCGTTACCGGTGACAGTGATCTGGTCACGCGGCATGTCTGCGCCCAACTGAAGATTCCGGTCACGGGGCTCCTGACCGGCAAGGAGATCGCGCAGATGGACGACCACGCACTGCGCGCCCGGGTGGAAACGGCGAACCTGTTCTGCCGAGTCAATCCGTCGCAGAAGGACCGCGTGATTCTGGCGCTCAAGGCCCGTGGCCACGTGGTTGGCTATCTGGGCGATGGCATCAACGACGCACCGTCCTTGCACTCGGCGGACGTCGGCCTGTCGGTGGATTCGGCCGTGGACGTGGCCAAGGAGGCGGCCGACATGATTCTCCTGAAACATGACCTGCATGTGCTGCACGCGGGCGTTCTGGAGGGACGCCGCACCTTTGGTAACATCATGAAGTACATCATGATGGGGACCAGCTCCAACTTCGGCAACATGTTCAGCATGGCCGGCGCCTCGCTGTTCTTGCCTTTTCTGCCGATGTTACCGACGCAGATCCTGCTCAACAACATTCTCTACGACATATCGGAAGTGCCCATTCCACTCGACAAGGTGGATGCCGGGGAAATTCTCAGCCCGCGCGTACTGGACTTGAATTTCATCCGCAACTTCATGCTGGTGATCGGGCCGATCAGCTCCGTGTTCGACTTTCTGACCTTCTACGTCATGCTGGCCGTCCTGCAGGCGGACGAGAAGCTGTTTCAGACCGGCTGGTTCGTTGAGTCGCTGTGCACCCAGGTGCTGGTGATTTTCATTATCCGCACCCGTGGAAACCCCCTGAAAAGCCGCGCCCATCCTCTGTTGACGGCAACGTCGCTGGCGGTGGTGGCCATCGCGGTGCTGTTGCCGTTTACGTCGATAGGAACGCATTTCGGATTTGTGCCGCCACCCGCCCGTTTCTATTTCATCCTCGGGGCGATGGTGCTTGTCTATCTCTTCGTTGTCGAACTGGCCAAGCAGGGCTTCTACCGGTGGTCAGCGGCGGGAAGGTAGCGCATAGATCTGCCACCCGGGCTTTGTCCGCCAGCCTCTACAGGCGGCATAAGTGCAGGCAATGTCCGCGGGCGGGACAATTCATCCTTTGCTTGTCATTATCAGACGAGCATCCGTTTAATTAGGTGGTTGACCTTCCCCATTTCTCAAGCCATCCGTAGGTTCGGGTCTGTGTCATTCCGGCCCCGGTTTGGTACCGTGGGTGAATAGCTACCATGCGCATAAAAATGCCCGTCAGCCCTAGAGAATACAACTCCCTGAAACCTCCGCCAACCAGCACAAAACGTGCCTATACTAAATACATAGTAATCCTGCAGACATAAGGGGTTTACCTCCACGATGTCTCAATCTTTCTGCAATCTTCGAGCGCGGGTGATGTTGCTCGTTTTGTTTGCCGTGATTCCGGCTATCGGGGTCATGGCATACAACACTATTGTCCAGCGCCAGGAAGCAGTACGGCGGACCCAGGATGAAACACTGAACCTGGTACGCCTGGTCGCGCAGGAACAAAACAATCTGGTCTCCTCCACCCGCCAGTTGCTGCAGAGCCTGTCCCTGCTTCCCGAGCTGCGCCACCACCTGCAATCGGATAACTGCCAGCGGGTTCTCGTCGGCATCCTTAAAATTCAGTCGCGCTACAGCAACCTGGGTGTCGCCGCCCCTGATGGACAGGTCTACTGCAGCGCGGTGCCGATGAAACAGCCGGTCAATATCCATGATCGTGACTACTTCCGCCGCGCCGTAGAATCCCGCGACTTTGCCGCGGGCGCGTACCAGATTGGCCGCATTACCGGCGCCCGCGTCGTGAATTTTGGTTATCCTGTCCTGGACACCTCTGGAAAAACTCAAGCCGTGGTGTTCGCCGCCCTGAACCTTTCCTGGCTCAACCAGATGATCGATGGCATCGCTCTCCCCAAGGGTGCCACGGTCACCATGATCGATGGTCACGGCACCATCCTTGCGCGCCGCCCCGATCCGGAAATGTGGGTGGGCAGCTCGATCCCGGTGTTACCCATTGCCAGAATCATCTCCGAACATCAAGGCGAAGGTACAGCCGAGGCTATGGGTCTGGATGGGATCGAACGGCTGTATGTCTTCACCCCGCTGCACGGCACGCTGGCAGACACCTACGTCGGGATTGGCATTCCACGACAAACCGTCTTTGCTGCCGTCAATCGCGAATTTATCCGTGGGCTTTCACTCCTGGTCCTGATCGCCCTGCTGACGCTCGCCGCCGCCTGGATAGGAAGCAACCGGTTTGTACTGCGGCGCTTGAGGTCCTTGACCGAGGCCACCCGGCGACTAGGCCAGGGCGATCTCACCGCCCGCACGGGATTGCCTCACGGCGCCGAAGAGATCGGCCAACTGGCCCGCACGTTCGATGACATGGCCGCGGCCATGGAAAAGAACGCGCACGATATCGTGCAGACCAATCGCGCCCTGAAAACGCAAAGCGCCGGTAATCAGTGTCTGGTGCGGGCCGCGGATGAAGCATCACTTCTGAACGCCATGTGCCGGGTGATCGTGGAAACGGGAGGGTACCGCCTGGCGTGGGTGGGCTTTGCTCTGGAGGATGAACATAGAACCATTCTGCCGGTGGCGCAAGCCGGCTATGAAGAAGGTTATCTCGCGACACTGAACCTCACCTGGGCCGATACCGAACGCGGACGAGGACCGTCCGGCACGGCCATTCGTACCGGCAAACTCAGCATCGCGCGAAACGTCCAAACCGACTCCGCCTTTGCGCCTTGGCGCAGCGAAGCCATCAAGCGCGGATACGCTTCCTGCATCGCCATGCCGTTGCGCGTGCACCAAAAAACGATCGGGAACCTTAACATCTATGCGGCGGAACCGGATACCTTCGACCCGGAAGAGGTTGCGCTGCTCTCGGAAATGGCGAATGACCTCGCGTATGGCATCGAGACCCTACGTACCCGCGTCGAACATAAACAGGCGCACGAAACCATCCGGCACATGGCCTACTTCGACCCATTGACCGGCCTGCCCAACCATGCGCAATTTGAACAGCATCTGCAGGAGTCCATATTACAAGCACAGACACAGAACCATTCTCTGGCGGTGCTGCTGGTCGACCTGGACCGGTTCCGGGAGATCAATGACGCCTTGGGGTTCGCGCAGGGCAATGTGTTGCTCAAGGAACTGGGCGAGCGCCTGCGCAGTGAGCTTCGAGAGGGAGGAATGGTCGCCCGGATGCGCGGCGATGAATTTACCCTCCTGCTACCTGGCGCTGACACCAAAGCGGCCACCCAGTGCGCCCAGCAGATCATCCGTCTACTGGGTGAACCGTTCCTGCTTGGCGGGTTGCCGGTGGACGTCCATGCCAGCATCGGTATCGCGCTCTTCCCGAGCCACGCTACGGATGCGGAACAACTCATACGCCGGATGGACGTGGCGATGCACGAAGCCAAGAAAATCGGCAACAGCTACGCCTTGTATGCCAAAAAACAGGATCAGGACGCCCCGCGCCGTCTGGCGCTCGCCGGCGAACTGCGCCGGGCCATCGAGGACGATGAACTGGAATTGCACTTCCAGCCAAAAATCAATATTCGCAGCGGCAAGGTGTGCGGCGTCGAGGCGCTCGCGCGCTGGCCGCATCCTCAGCATGGCATGCTCTCCCCCAACGAGTTCATCCCGTTGGCGGAACATACCGGACTGATCCACCCGCTGACCGAGTGGGTGTTGGAAGCCGCCATGCGCCAGTCCCACGAGTGGCATGCGGCTGGAATAAAAATTCCGGTCGCCGTAAACCTCTCGGCACGCAACCTGCGCGATCCCCGGCTCCTGAAAAAAATAAAAGAACGAGGCCAGAGGTGGGCCATCGGTCCGGGCATGCTGGAGCTGGAAATCACGGAAAGTGCCATCATGGAAGATCCAGCCGGTGCACTGGATACGCTGACGCAACTGCACGAACAGGGCATGCCGATTTTTATCGATGACTACGGCACGGGCTACTCCTCGCTGAGTTACCTTCAGAAGTTGCCCGTGGACGCCCTGAAAATCGACAAATCCTTTGTCGTGGACATGCTGGTCAACAAGGATTCGGCAACCATTGTGCGTTCAACGATCAAGCTGGCGCACGATCTGGGATTGAAGGTGGTGGCCGAAGGCGTGGAGAAGAAGGCCATGCTCACCCGGCTGAAGACCTTGGGTTGCGACGCAGTGCAAGGCTTTTACTACGGTAAACCCATGCCTGAGGAACAGTTTCGGGACTGGTTGAAGGATTTTTCGTAAGCCTGGAAGTGGTTTCTGAGGAGAGACAACTTGAGGCGTCCGATCACCACTCCTTCCTCTATGCATATCGTATTTACGGCACCGTAACTAACCCTGTGCATTCTATAATTCAAGCGCGTGCGGCCGTTCCGAGGAGATTTGCGGTAATTGCCAATCACTATTTCCAGGACACAGCCATCGGGATAAACCTTCTTGGCATGCTAGAAAAGCCGCGCCGCCATACTGTGTATTCCACATGGTATGATTATCCAACGGAACCCTTCAGATAGGCCTGCTGGCCGCATATTGCGGTGCAGTGCAGCTTGTGTCCGAACTGCTTTATTTTACAGAGGCAGCGACCGGCTCATGATTCTGTCCCGGCGAATTAATCCTCGCCCCCCCCCCCCCACATTAATGGGTACCGCTCTTCCTTGTTTTCCTGACTTATGAGTTTGCGAAACCTTGTACAACCTTACTGTGCATATCGATGGTAAGCACCTCAATGCGTTGGCTCAAGTCTTTTATGAGTTCTGTCAGTTGCGTATTTTGTTGCAGTAATTCCAGAAGCTGAGCAGTCTGTTGTGCGGCCAGCGCCTGGCGCTGCTGGCTGGCCTTGTCGAGGGCCTCACGATGTTGCGCATCTGCATTGGCGTGCGCCTTGTCGCGGTCCGCTTGGCGTGTCTGTGCAAGCAGGATAAGTGGCGCGGCATAGGCGGCCTGGAGACTGAAGGCGAGATTGAGCAGGATAAACGGGTACACGTCGAACTTGGTTAAACCGAATTCATTCAGCCCAATCCAGATCGCGACGAGAATCGTTTGTGATATCAGGAATACTGGCGTGCCAAAGAGGCGGGCGAAAGCCTCGGCCTTCAGCGCGAACCAGTCATCCCCGAAGACCGAAGCTAGATGTACATGAGGAAGGTGGAACCGGAAATGGTTAGTGTCGGACGTGGCGGAAACGTGGCCGGATTTTTCTGTTGTTGGGTGCGTAGTATTCATATCTTCTCCATAATGAATCAGAGTGAAGTGAGTGGTTGGGAGGCACCTCAGTCAATCGACGTCCTGTCCCTAGTGTAATTGCAATTTGCCAGGGACACGGTTATTGTCGTTGTGCATGTATCCGCGGCGACTCATGCAGGCAGCCGTGGTGATCAAACCTTCTGCCCTCCTGAGATTCCACCAAGCACTGAAGCAGAGAAAATACCGGTGGTCCGACGTCCCACCGAGTGCTCTTGAGATAAATGGGGAGTCGTACTGCCAAAAGCCGCCGGCCCCTACCGCTGTGCGACAAATCGTTTAACACCCGCTCGCTTCGCGGCCTTTTGCAAATCCTCGTCCAGCGTAGCCAGTGGCAAATCCTCACGTAAAGCAAGCTCAAGATAGGAGGCATCATAAGCCGATGAGCCGGTAGCGTCGCGCCAGATGAAGGGTATCGGACAAGGCATGCGAAAAAGTCGCCGCATCGGCGACGATATCCACCCCTTCCAGCATCTCCAGAAATGCCTCGCTGCGCGCTTCGGTGACCAGTTCCTTGACTTCCGCCCGGGCGATGACGTTGGACACTTCGAGTCCCCACGTCACCGGCACCAGAGCACTCGCCTCCTTCAGGCACGTCCTGGGCATAGGCGAGCTCATGTGGCTGTCCGTCCCCAAAAACCAGCGCATGGCCACGGAGTTATCGAGAACAAAATTCACGCCCGCCCTTCCTCGAGAAGGGCCTTGATGTTCACTCCCCGTACCGGGTTCGCCAGCATGAGCGCTTTGATCCGGTTCACCGCGGCCACCTTGTCTTTGGATTTGACGCGAGCACTGGACACCAGATCAGCGACCGCTTCACCGCGATTGGTAATCGTGAAGCTCTTGCCCGCTCTCACCTGCCTGAGTAGCTTAGGGAGGTTGGTCTTCGCCTCGTAGGAGCCAATTTCGGTCTTCATGATTACCTCCAGGGTCATTTCATATAGACCAGTATATAGACTGGTCGACATGAAATTAAGGCTGTATTCGGCATCCGCCTGTCCTTAATGGCGAATTAATCCTCGCCCCCACCCATAATGAGTGCCGCTCTTCTGAGAATACCAAGGGTGGACGGTTTTTTCGTAGGCCAAACCCACTGCTGTACTCATTCCGCCAACGTCGGGTACAACCTCACGGCGACGAATAGCAGGACGGCGAACACCGCGAGCAGGACCGAGAAATCAACACCGTAGCCGTGAACGGTTTCCCCTCCCGTGATCATGAGACCGCGTAGCGCGTCGATCAGATAGGTGAGTGGATTAATCTGCGCGATGACACGCAGCCAGCCTGGCATGAGGTCCAGCGGATAGATCGCGTTGCTTGCGAAAAACAAGGGCATGGTCAGGAGTTGCCCGATACCCATGAAGCGCTCGCGCGTTTTTACGATGCACGCGATGATGAGCGAAAAAGTGGCAAAAATCCCCGATCCCAGCAACACGCTGACCAGCACTGCAATAATGGCCAGCGGATCAAGTCTGATGGAAACATGCATAACCAGCGCAATGAGGTAAATAACCACCGCCTGCACGATGCCACGGAATCCGGCAGCTACCGCTTTACCAAAAACCAGCGAGCTGCGCCGGGCGGGACTCACCAGGAGTTTATGCACCACGCCAAGGTCGCGCTCCCAGATTACGGCGATGCCATAGAATATCGCGCTGAACAGAATGCTCTGAGCGAGGATTCCCGGCGTGATAAACGCAAGGTAGCTCAACTGCCCGGTGTGGATACCACGGACCTGGGCGAGAACCTGTCCGAATACCGTCAGCCACAACACTGGTTGTACCGCGCGGGAGAAGACCTCGGTCGGATCACGGACGAGCTTAATCAGTTCTACTTCGACAATCGCGGCACTTTCGCGGATAAATCGTTCCACGTATTTGCGCTCAGCCGAGGCGGTGCGCAGTCCTGCGGGACTGGGCAATCTCGCTGAACCTCCCGCCTTCGTGTATCAAGCCGCCCGCATAATGCGCGAACACGTCATCCATGGTCGCGCTCTCCCCGAGTCCCGCGCGCAACTCGGCGGGCTTTCCGACCACGCTTACTCGCCCCACATGCAGAATCGCCAATTTGTCGCAGAGCATCTCGGCTTCCTCCATGTCGTGCGTCGTGATGAGAACCGTCATGCCATGGTCACGCCGGAGATCCAGCAGGCGATCCCATACCGTATGGCGCGCAACCGGATCGAGTCCAATCGTCGGCTCGTCCAGGAACAGGATCGCAGGACGATGCAACATGGCCTGGGCAAGCTCAAGCCTGCGGACCATACCGCCGGAATAGGTTTTCACCAGCTTGCGCGCCGAATCGATGAGCCCCATGAAGGCCAGCGCATCGGCGATGCGCTGGCCCCTTTCCGCTCTGGGTAGCCCATAGAGCCTGGACGACAGGAGCAGGTTCTCATAGCCTGTCAGGGCACCGTCGGCCGACAGGAGTTGGGACACATAGCCGATGCACCGCCTGACCTCGCCTGGAGATTCGACGATATCGAATCCTCCAACTTCTGCCGACCCCGATGTTGGTGACAGCAGGGTCGTGAGCATCTTGATTACGGTACTCTTCCCCGCGCCGTTGGCACCGAGTAACCCGAAAATCTCCCCATATGGAACCCGCAGTTCGATGTGATCCACCGCCGTTAAATGGCCAAACTGACGTGTCAGTTCAGACGCTTTGATGGCAGATCTGTCGGGCCTGTCGAATGAGGTTGGGTTCATGCAGGAAAAGGGTCTGCGATGTATGGCGGAGCACCCATGGCAATTATCCGCCAGTACATTGAGCAACAACAGATGCCTGATTAGTCGGCAACAGGAACAGCCGCGGTGTTCGCGCTACTCATCCTCGCCCTGAACGGCGGAGTTACGCGCAATCTGATAATCAGAACGACCGCAATAAACCGAATTATTTTTTCGGACAGGGTATCTTCGAATAGTACGCAGCAAGCTGCTTAACCAGATCCGCCGACAGCCGATTAGCCGTGGCATGCATAATCGGTTGCGGACGGCGGCCGTCCTGGAACATTAACAG
>Ga0315268_10003625_pt1 | contig 16957 bp, 12 predicted proteins | sample C1_top_MG_FD_204535 | JGI IMG/M metagenome (GOLD analysis project Ga0315268, IMG submission 204535) | Sediment microbial communities from Yellowstone Lake, YNP, Wyoming, USA - C1_top | ecosystem: Environmental > Aquatic > Freshwater > Lake > Sediment | place: USA: Wyoming | collected 2017-08-01
TTCGGCAGTGTCAGTTCATGCACGGTATAAGCCTGGGTGGCGGCGACGGGAGCGCGCGTCTGTGCCTTCATATGGATTCTGTCTGCATCGATACTGCTGATATTCCCACCCAGTTCCGCCTCGGCATAAAAGCTGACGGCGGCAAGAAGCATGAATCCGATCAGGGTATGTCGTAGGTGCTGCTGCATATGTGCCTCGTAGCAAGAAAGCCAAGTTGTTGGCCGGCAGATGCCAAAGCCTGGCGCAATACGATCGCACAGGCATGGAATGAATTCTATTTTATTCTGCGCTGCCACAGTACGATTGTTGTCAGGTAAATTGCATATGGTTTGGCGGGCCTGCGCGTTTTAACCCTCGCTTGAACTTGCGGTCTATAACGTGTGAAAATGGCCGCCCGAAATCGCAAAGCTCATCCGGCATTACCTGAATGTCATCCATAAAGTCTGCATTACTCTTTTTGCTTGCCGGGCTCTTTGCCGCTGTTGCGACTTCGGCAGAGGTTGCTGCTAGCCGCTATCAGCACGCCGTTCAGGCCACCCAGTCGTGCAATTCCTGCCATGAGAAAAACCGCGTGGATGCTTTCAATGCGAGCAAGGCCAGCGACTGCGATCAATGCCACACGTCCGGCGACAGCGATCCTGTCGTGCGAGTTGCGGATAAAAAATTTGCCGATCCTTATGCGGATAAGCTCCAAGTCGCTCCGGCCCCGGATGCGACTGCGGGTATGAGCGGCCCTATGCTGTATAACGAAACCCGCATCGGCAAAGAGCCTAATCAGATGGTGCTGATCCCTGCGGGGAAATTTACGCGCGGCACCAATCATCGTCTGCCGGATGAGGGGCCGGAATATGGGGTCGACGTCAAAGCATTCCAGATCGACAAGTACGAGGTCACCAATCTGCAGTACAAGCAGTTCATCGACGCGACCAACAGGAAGTCTCCGAGTCATTTTCGCAGTCGCACTTATCCGGAAGGCAAGGTTGATCATCCGGTGGTTTATGTCAGCTGGTTCGATGCGCATGCATATTGCGAGTGGGCAGGCAAGCGTCTGCCGACCGACATCGAGTGGGAGAAGGCGGCGCGCGGTACGGACGGCAGGGACTATCCGTGGGGCGACGATTTTGACGTGAACAAACTGAACTCGCCGCTGCGCTGGAAGTCGCTGAACATGGAGGGCGACACCACGCCGGCGGGTTCGTTCGAGGGCGGCAAGAGTCCGTATGGTCTGTACGATATGGCGGGCAATGTATGGGAGTGGACGGATTCCTGGTACACGCAATATCCGGGCAATATCTGGCCGAGCGAAAATTATGGCGAGCAGTACAAGGTGCTGAAGGGGGGCTCGTGGTGGGATTGTTCGTTCTACCAGTGCGGTGTTTCCGCGCCGGTGTTCAACCGCAGTTATTTCAAACAGAATGTTAAAAATTCGAGTTTCGGGTTCAGGTGCGCTAAAGATGCGGAATAAATATTTGCTGGCCGGTGTATTTTTTATGGCGCTGTCGAACGGTGCTGCCGCCGAAGTTCGAGCGGCGAATCAGCCAGCCGTCGATGGCATGGTGCTGATCCCGGCGGGCGAATTCACGATGGGCAGCAACAAGGAGGACAACCTCAGCATGTGGCGCGAAGCCAATGCGCTCAATCCGTTCGGCTTCAACGACCAGCTGTATGCGAATGAACGCCCCGGACACAAGGTAAATCTGCCCGCGTTTCTGATCGACCAATACGAGGTCACCAACGCCCAATACCGCGAGTTCACGATTGCGACCCAGCATCCGATTCCCAGCATGTGGCAGCAAAATGGCTACGGCATCAGTAATGCGATGCTGCGCAATGTTGATCCGGCGCATTTGCGCCTCGCCGCCAGCACCCGTTTCAATCTGGATATGGATGTGGATAAAATGAGTCCGGAGGCATTGCTGGCTGAGCTGGAGCGGGTGCAGGCCGTGCGCGACACCTATCCGGTTACCACGGTGACCTGGCAGGACGCGGTCGATTACTGTTCCTGGGCGGGCAAGCATCTGCCCAGCGAAGCGGAGTGGGAGAAGGCCGCGCGCGGCCCGGAAAATTTTGAATACCCCTGGGGAAACCAGTGGGACCCGAAAAAGATCAACACGATGTCCAGCGACGCCGACGCGCCTTTTTCACCGATAGGATCGTATCCCGCCGATAAATCGGCCTATGGCGTGTACGACATGGCGGCGAATGTCGCGGAGTGGGTGAGCGACTGGTATGACGCCTATCCGGATGCGCCGCCTGCTGCCAACATCAAGAACTACGGCAAGGTTCACCGCGTGGTGCGCGGCGGCATGGCCAGCTCCGGGCATTATGATTCGCTCAGCGTGGTGTTTCGAGCTGCACGCCGCTCCCATTTTGCGCCCGAGATGGCGTTGATCGACGTGGGATTCAGGTGCGCGAAGGATGGTCAGTAAAAAGCTGGAATTGAAGCCTTCCCTATATTGCATAAGGCTGTTATTCTAGGCATGTGTTTTAAATGTATCTGAATAAAGGCAAGCCCGACTGAAAAGCGGGTGGCGCAAAATCACCGGTCTAAAGGGGTTTCCCTATGACAGCGGGATTGCCGGATATTAGGTTTCCAGGAATTCTGGTCTGCGTTTCACCATCCCCTCCCGCTTTACTCCTCGCGCTTTTCTCAACGTATTTTTACGGAGCTGCGAAATCTCCGATGCATCATGGATCGTAGAAAAGCTTATGGGAACATTTGACCCAAACATTGTTAATCCGCATTATCTGGAAAAAGTCATGGAGCTTGCCAAGAGCCATGGTGTCCTCGCAAGCGATGATATTTACGACGCCCGCGGAGTCAAGTTGCTGGCCAAGGGTTGCCGTTTGAACGACAGTGTGCAGGAACGGCTGATTCGCTTCAAATTGAGCAAGCCTCTGGAAAGCAGTCTGAGTGTAGAGGGGGGGGTGAGCTCTCAATTGCTGCTGGCCGAGGCGCAAAATGTGCTTGATGAGGTGCGTCCGCTGACATTGCTGATGAAAGACGGCGCGTCGAGCAAGGCCGTATTGGCTGTATTGAAGGAGGTTCGCTTCGTCAAGACGCTCACGCTGTTGCTGACGATGGATCACGCAGGAACGGGGGAGGGCTTCAGGCATGCTGTATTGGCAGCCATTACCGGCGTGACACTCGGCATCAGGCTGAATCTCGATTCTGCGGCGCTGCTCAACTTGGCCATTGCAGCGCTGTTGCACGATGCGGGAGAGCTCTACATCAATCCGGAGTTCAGGACACCCGGGCGTCAGCTCACGCCGGAGGAGTGGAAGCACATTGCTGCGCATCCCCGTATCGGGCAGCTGGTGCTGGAGGGAATGCCCGACATCCCCCGTGCTGTTTCTGTCGCAATCGGTGAACATCATGAGCGCCCGAATGGATTTGGTTATCCGCGCCAGCTGACTGCTGATGGCATCAGCAAGCTGGGCAAGATACTGCTGATGACTGAGCTTTTATCCGGGATATTTCCCCAGCAGGATCAGCCGATGGAGCGCGCCTGTCTTGCGGTCAAGGTTATTCCCAGTGAATATCCGGCGGACATTGTTTCTCTGATCGCCAGCAGCAATGCAGGTGTAGCGCCGCAGTTGCTTGCAGATGCCGCAATGCGGAACGAACTTGTGGCTCGCGTGAAACGCATTGAACCCAGAATGAACGCCGCGCTCGAACACATGGATACTCCGATGCCGGGTGCCAAGGTGCCGTCCGCTGTGAGCACGTTGCTGGGCCAGGTTCGCGAGAGATTGTTGATGCTGCGGCGTGCCATGTACTCAACAGGGGTGTCGGGATGTGCTGATCAGGAATTCGCGGATGCCGTGAATCTGGGGGATATTGTGCTGGAGATGGATGCCGTCAGTCATGAGATCGAATGGCGCTTGCGCGAACTCTCCCGCCAGACCGCACTTAATTTGACAAATTTTGAGCGGGAGCAGCGGGAATATTTTGAAAAGCTGATTGTCTGTCTGGTCTGACTCGAGTTGTGGCGGCATCCACGAAGTGGGGCGCGGTTGAGCGATCGCATAATAATCGCGGCATGTAAAAAAGCAGCCTATCGGCTGCTTTTTTACATGCCTGAAACGAACTGCAGTAATCAGCCCGTCACGCGCTTCTTGAACTCATTGGTGCGGGTGTCGATTTCGATCTTGTCACCGATTTCGCAGAATGCGGCCACCGGTAATTCCATGCCGGAGTTGATCTTGGCTGTTTTCATTACTTTGCCGGATGTGTCGCCGCGCGCTGCAGGCTCGGTGTAAATGATCTCGCGCACGACGGTGTTGGGCAGGTCGACCGAAATGGCTTTCTCGTTGTAGAACACGACTTCGCAGGGCATGCCGTCCTCGACGTAGTTGATCGCGTCGCCCATGCTTTCCACTTCGATTTCGTACTGGTTGTAATCGCCGTCCATGAACACGTACATCGGATCGGAGAAGTAGGAGTAGGTACACTCCTTGCGATCCAGGATGATCTGGTCGAACTTGTCATCCGCGCTGTATACCGTTTCCTTGGCGGCTTCGGTCAGCAGATTCTTCATCTTCATCTTGACCACCGAACCGTTACGGCCGGAGCGGCTGTATTCTGCCTTGAGTATCACCATGGGGTCGGTGCCGACCAAGATGACGTTGCCTGCGCGGAGTTCCTGTGCTGTTTTCATGTGTGTCTGCCTTAAATCGGAGCTGCATTAATTTTACAAGCCGCGCATTCTATCAATTTTCCGGAAAAAATCCAGCAGATTCAACGCGAGGCTGTTGCCCGACAGATGCTGCGCCCAAGCGCGCGCATGCTGCTGAAGCATAGACCTGTGCTGCAGGAATTTGTTCCATGCCTGTGCTGATGTAGCTGCAGCCTGATCGGCAGCTTGTCCGCCGTTCCAGGTTTCCCACAGCTCATGCAGCGCCTGCGCCGCATCCGGGGGCAGCCCGGTGCAATACAGCCGCATGAAGGCGCGCAATTTCTGCAGGTGCACATTGTCGTGTTGCGGGTAAATCTGCCAGACAAATGGCAGGCCTGCCCACTGTGCGCGCACGCAGGAATCCTCTCCGCGCACGAAGTTGATGTCGCACGCCCATAGCAGCTCGTCGTAACGTTCCTGTTCCACAAACGGCAGCATGCGCACCTGCAGATTGCCGCGCGCATAGGCATCGCCTGCGCGTGGTGCGGTGGCGCCGAAATATCGGCCGACTTGCGGCAGGATGCGGCCTTCAGGAACCAGGCACAGCAAGGCTTCCGTGCCGCCCGCCCACGCATCGAGCAAATCCGTTAGTACATCGTTTTCATAGGCGAACAGCGACACCTTGAGCGTGTCTGTCGCGGGAGTTCGCAGGCCGATGGATTGCCAGAAAGCTGCCTGTTGCAGCACATCGCGCTGAAATGCATCGCGCCGCGCCAGCAGGTCGCGCTCCAGCAGCAATCCGCCGGTTTTTGCGGTGAAGCCCGGAAAGAAAAAATATTTGACCAGCGGCAGGGATGGATGCGGCGAGGGCAGCATGTGGCAGCCCTCGATCCAGTCCTCCGCGCTCAGATATTCAAGATTGATCCAGACTGGCTGGGGTTGTAGTTCAGCCATCGATGCGACATAGCGCTGCGGCAGTTTGCAGGCAAACGCTTCGATCACCAGTTGCGCCGGGGTTGCCTGCGGAAACGATGCAGCCCAATGCCTGATCTCCACGCCACGGCGATTCTGCTGTTTCAATGATGCGTCAAGTTCGGGGCACAGTCTGCCGAAGCTGGCCAGATCGTCCACCCACAGGCGCACGGCCATGCCGTGTTCGAGCGAGAGTTGCCGCGCCAGCCGCCAGCACACGCCGATGTCGCCGTAGTTGTCGATGACGTTGCAGAATATGTCGCAGGTGACTGGATTTGTCATGTCTGTGGCAAGGTGCTGAGGAATAAATTCACCTTGTTGATTCGATTCAGTTGCGCTTGTAATCGTCGTCAAAACGCACAATATCGTCCTCGCCCAGATAGCCGCCCGACTGTACCTCGATCAGATACAGCGGTTCATCGCCGATATTCTCCAGGCGGTGTTTCACGCCGAGCGGGATATAGGTGGACTGGTTGGCGTACAGCACCAGCAGATCTTCCCCGCGCGTGACGCGGGCTTTGCCTGATACGACCACCCAATGCTCGGCGCGATGGTTGTGCATTTGCAGGGATAGTTTGGAGCCCGGCTTGACCATGATGCGCTTGGCCTGGAATTGCTCGCCGACATCGATGCCTTCGTAATAGCCCCATGGCCGGTAGACGCGGCGGTGGAGCAGGTGTTCGGTGCGTTCCGCCTGCTTGAGATATTCCACTGTGTGTTTCACATCCTGCGCAAAATCCTTGTGCATCACCAGCACCGCATCGGCGGTTTCCACGATCACCAGATCCTGCACGCCGATGGCGGCTACCATGCGGTTTTCGGCGCGGATGTAGGTATTGGCGCATTCCGCAGTGTAAATATCGCCGCGCAGCGCATTGCCTTGCTGGTCTTTGGGACTGACATCTGACAGCGACGACCATGAGCCTATGTCGCTCCAGCCGATGTCCACCGTCACCATGGCCGCAGACTGCGTGCGTTCCATCACCGCATAATCGATCGAATCCGACGGGCAGGCGGAAAATGCCTGTTCATCCAGTCGGCAAAAATCCAGATCAATCACGCTGCGTTGCCATGCCTGTTGTGCGGCCTGATAAATGTCGGGGCGGTGGCGTTGCAATTCACGCAGGTACGCCGCAGCCTTGAACACGAACATGCCGCTGTTCCAGAAAAAATTGCCCGATGCCAGGAATTCCCTGGCGGTGTCGAGCTTGGGCTTCTCCACAAAACGCGCCACCGCAAAGCTGTCTTTATCTGTGCCCAGGCTGTCGCCACGCTCGATGTAGCCGAATCCCGTGGCGGGAGCGTCGGGCGTGATGCCGAAGGTGACCAGCTTGTCCTGTTGCGCCAGATCGAGCGCCGACTTGATCGCGCGGTGAAAGCCCGCGACATCCCGGATCAAATGGTCTGCAGGCAGCACCAGCAAGGTCGATTGCTCGTCTTTTTCCATGGCCGCGAATGCAGCAACCGCAACTGCCGGCGCGGTATTGCGTCCGAAGGGTTCGAGAATCAGCGAGTGCGGCTTAACGTTGATTGCAAGCAGCTGTTCAGCCGCGAGGAAACGGTGTTCGTTGTTGCAAATGACCAGGGGACTTGCCATGCCGGGTATGCCATCGAGGCGCAATAGGGTTTCCTGGAACAGTGTGTGTTCGGTAAGCAACGGCAGGAATTGTTTGGGCAGCGCTGCGCGCGATAACGGCCACAGGCGGGTGCCGGAACCACCGGACAGGATGACGGGATAGATCATGGATTCTTTCCGGCAAGGTGAACAGAATTAATTTTGAGCATAGTTGAACTATAATAATGCGATTGTAATGCTGCAGAACGGGCAGCTGCGTTGGAGATTATACTGAACAAGCGTATTCAATGAGCAAGTCTCCAATTGATAGTATCCCCCACGAATTTCAAGCCAATCGGCGTTTCTTGCCGAATGCTGGTCTTGGTAAAACTAAATAAATCTGGAATATAGTCATGACGGCAAACAGGAATGAGCGAGCGGCAATGAACATGATCGGGCAATCAGTGATGCTTCGATGCGCAGATGTGGTGCGAAAAGTGGCGCCGCTGATGCTGATGCTTCCGCTGTCGCTGTCAGCGCAGTCCATGTCGCAGAATTCGCAGGGTAGTAGCGCATCGTTGATGGGCATTGGGATGCCGTCGCAAAACAACAGCATAATAAACAGCTCTGTCGATCCCTGTGCGGGTGCGCTGGACAAGGCATCGTGCCGCAAAAATGCAATTTCAGGCCAGCAAAAACAGACACAGGGGGTGCCGGATGGCAGCACTCAACTTCGGCCTGCTTCTGCTCAAGCAAAAACTGATAAAACTCTGCCCGAAGTAACGGGGCCTGAAGCGCGTGAAGAGCCCACTGAATTCCAGAGTTTCATTGAGGTGACGCTGGGCAAAAAACTGCCTGTTTACGGTCACGAATTATTCCGGGACGCGCCCGATACATTTGCACCCGTTGAAAACATTGCGGTTGCACCGGACTATCCGATAGGTCCCGGGGATGAAATCGTGATCAGGGCATGGGGCTCGGTAGACATCGATTTCCATGCACTGGTCAACCGCAATGGCGAGATCAGTCTGCCCAAAGTGGGCAGCATCAATGTCGCGGGGATACGCTATCAGGAGTTGCAGGGACATCTTAAAGCGGCCATCGGCCGTGTGTTCCGCAATTTTGAGTTGAATGTAACGCTGGGCATGTTGCGCTCCATCGATGTGTTTGTAGTCGGGCAGGCCAGGCACCCCGGCGTGTATACCGTCAGCTCGCTGAGCACGCTGGTCAACACGCTGTTTGTCTCCGGCGGCCCTTCCCTCAAAGGCTCGATGCGGCAGATACAGGTCAAGCGCGCCAACAAGATCGTCACGACCTTCGATCTGTATGACCTGATTATCAAGGGAGACAAATCCAAGGATGTGAGGTTGATGCCGGGTGATGTGATTTACATTCCCCCCGTCGGACAGCAGGTGGCAATCAGCGGCAGTGTGCACGTGCCGGCGATATATGAAATCAGAGAAGGTTCGAGTTTTTCAGACCTGCTGGATATGGCGGGTGGATTGACGAACCTGGCGGCAGCGCAGAAAGCATCTGTGGAGCAGATTCTGGACAGGAAGCTGCGCAAGGCAGATGAGTTCCAGTTCGATGCGGCAGGTCTGTCCCGCAAACTGCATGACGGTGATGTGGTGACAATTTTCCCGATCTCGCAGCGGTTTGATAATGCCGTTATGTTGCAGGGGAATGTGGCCAACCCGATCCGTCATGCGTGGCAAAAGGGCATGCGTGTGTCCGATCTGCTGGGGGGCAAGGATGCGCTGATACCCCGTGCCTATTGGAAGAAGCTGAACAACGGCGCCTTGAGCAACAGCTACAGCAGGAAGGAAGTGAACTGGGACTATGCGGTCATCCAGCGCCTGGATGAGGCAACGCTGACCACGAAACTGTTTGCGTTCAATCTGGGCAAGGCGATTCAAGGCGACCCGGTCGAAAATGAATTGCTGCAACCGGGCGATGTCGTCACCTTATACGCTGCCGACGAAGAGTTGCCGAAAACAGAGAATGATGTTGCGCTGAATGGCAAGCTATTCCTGCCATCCAAAAAACGCTTTGTCTGGCGTCCGGGTATGCGCATCAAGAATCTGATTCCGGATGCAAAATGGCTGATCGACTACTACGGATATTGGCAGCGTGTCGCTCCCCCAAAATTTGAAAAATATATTGTTCGGGATAAAAGTAGGGCAGCAGATTCGAACATGGCGGGCGAAAGCACTTTGGATTCGGGTATGGGCAAAGATGCTACTTCTGATGTGAGGAGAAATGCTGCTTCGCCTGGGAATGGTGATGTTGCTTCGGACAGGAACAGAAGCATGGCTTCGGACACAGGTAGAGATGCGGCTTCAGCTATGGGCAGAGGTGCAGCTTTGGAATCAAATGGCGAGATGATCAGGAAACCGATGGAAGCCAATTTGACCACTGAGATCAACTGGGAATACGCGAACATCATCAGACTGCAGCCCAGCGACTTGAGCAGGACGATGATTTCATTTGATCTGGGCAAGGCTGTGCGGGAAAACGACAGCAACAATGATCTGGCGTTGTTCCCGGGCGACGAAGTCTCCATATTTACAGTGGATGAAATACAGGTGCCGATAGAAAAGAAGAAGCGTTATGTGCGCCTCGAGGGCGAGTTCGCACATGGGGGAGTGTATGAAGCCTTGCCGGGTGAAACGCTGCGCCAGCTGGTGACACGAGTCGGCGGGCTGACTTCCAATGCGTATCTGTTCGGCTCCGAATTCACCCGTGTATCGGTGCGTAGAATGCAGCAACAGAAGCTGAAGGAAATGGCGGATAAAATGGAAGAGGCAGTTAACCGTTCTCTTGCCAACAAGCAGCAGAATGCCGTTTCTGCAGAGGATGCCGCCAACAGTGCGGCGCAGGCAGCGGCGCAGGCGGCAATGATAGAGCGCATGCGCAAAGTCCAGGCCAAGGGCCGTGTGGTGCTGGAAATTGCTCCGGATCACGCGCAAGTGGAAGATCTGCCTGATCTGGCGCTGGATGACGGTGACCGCTTTATTGTTCCGGCCAAGCCATCCACGGTCGGAGTGATGGGCATGGTGTACAACGAAAATGCATTTATCTATCGCCCCGGAAAGAGTGTGGGCGACTATCTGAATCTTGCCGGCGGGCCGACGCGGGATGCGGATGCCTCGCGCATGTATCTGCTACGCGCAGATGGATCGGTGTTGAGTGCACAGAATTCGGGTTCGATGTTCAATAGCTTCTCGCGTGGCAAGCTGATGCCGGGGGATGCTCTTGTCGTGCCCGAGATGCTGGATAAATTTTCCTTCGCCAAAGAACTCAAGGACTGGTCGCAGATTTTCTACCAGTTCGCGCTGGGTGTGGCCGGCCTCAAGGTGCTGGGGAGTCTGTGAGCATGCGTGCTGAAATGAAAACAATTGACCTCATTGCGGGTGCGCGCCCCAACTTCATGAAAATCGCGCCCATCATCGATGCGATCAAGGCTGCCCAAGCGCAGGGAAGTCTGCTCAGGTATCGCTTGATACACACCGGCCAGCACTATGATCGCGCGATGTCCGGTGGGTTTTTCGAGCAACTCGGCATTCCCGAGCCGGACATCAATCTGGAAGTGGGGTCAGGCACCCAGGCCGAGCAGACGGCCGCAATCATGGTGCGCTATGAAAAGGTGTTGCTGGAGCAGCGCAGCGATTTGTGTCTGGTGGTGGGGGACGTCACCTCGACCATGGCTTGTTCTATCGTCGCCAGAAAATTGGGCGTGCCCGTGGCGCATGTGGAAGGCGGCATACGCTCCGGTGACTGGACCATGCCCGAGGAAATCAACCGCGTGGTGACGGATGCAATCAGCAACTGGTTTTTCACCACCAGCGAGACCGCGAATGAGAATCTGCGCCAATCAGGTGTGCCGGACGAGCGCATCTTTTTTGTCGGCAACACCATGATAGACACGCTGCTCAAGCAGATGCCCCGCTTGCGCCCGCCGGTGTTCTGGGATGAGCTGGGTTTGCAGCCGGGAAAATATTTCGTGGTGACGCTGCATCGTCCTGCGAATGTGGATGGAGAGCAGAAGTTGTTGCAGTTGCTGCAGGCGATAGCCGCAGGAACGGAAGGGCTGCCGGTGGTTTTTCCGGTGCACCCGCGCACCGCCAAAAGCCTGCGCGAACTGGAAGGAAGTATTCCAGGCATGCATTATGTCGACCCACAGGGGTATCTGGAATTCAACTACCTGGTGCAGCATGCCAAAGGGGTGATTACGGATTCCGGCGGCATCACCGAAGAGACAACGGTGCTCGGTGTGCCCTGTCTGACGCTGCGCGACAATACCGAACGCCCCGAGACCGTGACTGTCGGTACGAACGAATTGATCGGCACCGATCCGGCAAAACTGGCCCCCGCGCTGGCACGACTGATGGCGGGGCAATGGAAAAAAGGGGCTGTGCCGGAGAAGTGGGACGGCAGGGCGGCGCAGCGGATAGTCGCTGAGCTGGAGCATTTGTTAAGCTGAGCGCGGCACCCCTTGGGGGCAATTGAGCCACGGATGAACACGGATTGACACAGATGGATGTGTCAGTTCGTTTTCATGCTTATTGGGTGAAATACCAAGCCTTCCGAATCCAATTGTTTGTCCGTGCTTATCCGTGTTCATCCGTGGCTAGATTTAGCTAGTCGCGTTTCTGATTTGTCGTCAGCGTGGAGTCGGGCAGAACACGCGCGGCAAGTTTGGTATCGGATTTAAGGATATCGACTTCATCGCCGAGCACATGCGCGGCTTCCTCCAGCAACACGTCTTTCGCATTTTTCTGTGCCTTTTCTGCGGCCAGTTCCGCGCCGAGATTGCGTTCGTTGGCCAGCAGGCCGTCGTCATGCAGCGCAATATTTTTCACCAGAGTCGCATCCTCGTCGGCAATTTTATTGCCCATTTTTTCATTTTTAACATCGCTGCTTGTCTTGCGGGACTTCAGCCGTGCTTCCCGCTGGTTCCGTTCGCGGCGTCGTTCAGCTTCGTTGAGCGAAATGAAATTCTTTTTGCGCTGAGTGTTGATTTCGGCAATATCTTCGAGCAGGTACTGGAAGTCCTTGTCCTTCGCGACGCGATTTGCATGGCGTATTCGCAGCAGCGGCAGCAGGTCTGTCAAATCGCCTTCGGGCTTGTAGTCGGCGGCCTTGATCTGCACCCAGGGCAGCGCATTGTCGAAGCTGGATTCGCCAAAATTGTCCATGTCCGCTATGCCCGGAAAACTGATGTCCGGGGTGACGCCGCGCAACTGGGTGGTCCCGCCGTTGATGCGGAAGAACTGCGCTATGGTCATGCGCAGTTCGCCGAATGTCGGCTTGTCGTTGTGGGCAATTTGATCCAGTTCGATCAGGGTTTGCACGGTGCCTTTGCCAAAGCTGGGCTCGCCGATAATCAGGCCGCGGCCGTAGTCTTGAATTGCGGCCGCAAAAATTTCCGATGCCGAGGCCGAGCCGCGATTGATCAATACGCCCAGCGGGCCATCCCATGCGACGGCTGCGTTCTTGTAGCTTTCAACTTTTACTTCTCCGGCCGAGTTGCGTTGCTGGACTACCGGACCTTTTCCGACAAACAGGCCGGTCAGGTCGATTGCTTCATTCAGGGAGCCGCCACCGTTGTTGCGCAGGTCTATCAGCACGCTGTCAACCTTGTCCTTTTTCAGTTCTTCCAGCAATCGCGATACATCGCGCGTGGCGCTCCTGAAATTTTTGTCGCCTTTGCTGCGTGCGGCAAAATCCTGATAGAACGTGGGCAGGGAAATGACGCCCACCTGGTGTACCGCATCGCCATTCTTGATTTTGATGATGGATTTTTTCGCTGCCTGTTCTTCGAGGCTGATCTTGTCGCGCACCAGTGTGATGAGTTTGTGCTTGCCGTCCAGGCCGGCATCGGCCGGCAGAATGTCGAGCAGCACCACCGTATCCTTGGCGCCCCTGATCTTCGCGACCACGTCGTCGATGCGCCATCCTATGACTTCGGTCGGGGTGCTGTTGGCGCCCTGTCCGACGCCGACTATGCGATCGCCGACATTCAGCTTGCCCGAGCGCGCGGCCGGGCCGCCCGGCACAAGCTCGCGTATGGTGGTGTATTCATCTCGCATCTGCAGCGTCGCGCCTATGCCTACGAGAGAGAGTTGCATGGAAATATTGAAATCCTCCTGCGCCCTGGGCCCCATGTAGTTGGTGTGCGGATCAATCGACATCGCATACGCGTTCATGAACAGCTGGAACACGTCCTCGCTGTTGTTTTTGTGTATCAGCGCCAGAGAGTTCTCGTAACGTTTGTCCAGCCTGTCGCGTATGGATTTGTCATCCTTGCCGGCAAGTTTCAGCAGCAGCCAGTCGTTCTTGACGCGCTTGCGCCACAGGTCGCGCAGTTCATCCTCGGATTTGGGCCAGGCTTCCTTGCTGCGCTCGTATCGGTAGCTTTCCTGCTGGTCGAAACTGAAACCCTGCTTGAGCAAGGCGCGGGCATAAGTCAGCTGTTCGACAGCACGCCGTTCATACAGATTGAAAATGGCATAGGGGATATCCAGCTTGTCGTTGTATATCGCATCGTCGAGCTTAGCGCGCGCGCTGGCAAATTGATCGATGTCCGCCTGTATGAAAAACAGTTTTTCAGGATCGAGTGCTTTCAGGTAACGGTCGAAAATTTTCTCCGACATCGCATCGTCCAGCGGCAGCGATTGGTAGTGGGCACGGGTAAGAATCTGTGCGGTCAGATTCGCCTCGCGGGTGTATTTCTGAAGCGGCGCCAGCACTGGTACGGATGTCTGCGGCGCAGCGGCCTGCACTGCTGTCGCGAATGTCAGAAATAACCATAGCAATTTAATTTTCATGCACATTCTCCAAAAGTATCGGCAGAGTTTAGACAGGATGGTCGCAGAAATCAAAAATTGTCCACACTCCCCTATGTCTGATCCGGCTGCGGCCATGCAGCATGGACCACGAATCCGCGCGCAACTTCGCGCCAGTCATGCGATCGAGCCCGTTTGAGCTCGACCAGCTGCATAGCCTCGGATGATGCGGCGAAGTGCTGGTCGATCGCAGCGCACATTTCGTTGTTCGTCATGATGCCGTCGTCCGTATCCAGAAGCACCGGCGCCAGCCAGCGCAAGCGCGGCAATATCATCCAGCGGGTATCGGGTGCAGCTTGCGGCAATTCCGCCACCGGCTGGCGCATCCACCAGCCGCGCAGGTGGGTGCCGGAAATGCCGGGTATGACAGCGTGTGGCAGCGGCAGTTCACCGTTCTGCATGGCCGGGTAGAACAAATACCCCTTGATGAATGCCTGCGCTTTGCCGGGGACGATGCCGCGAGGCAAGGCGGCGCGCCCGGCCGGGGTGTTTCCCAGTTCTAGCTGGCGCGTGAACACGCGCTCGAGCTTTATATCCAGCCGGTCGCGCGCGCCGGGGCCGATGAAGGCGCATTGCTCGGGCAGCGGGCGGGCTTGCAGATAAAATTTTACCGCGACTTCCCAGTGGCAAACTTCCGCACTGGCGTTGCGGAATAAAAAATCGTATTCGCCGACGGTGCGCTGCCCGTCCTGCGCCTGCAGATTGTTTGAGATGAGCTGCGTGCCGGGCAGCTGCGCCAGCCAGAATGCGATCAACGATTCAAAATAATGGCCCAGGCGGCGGGTGCGGCGCGCGGCAATGAAATCATGCAGGCTGGCCGGTGCAGCATCCAGCGCGGTCAGCCACGGCAGGCATGCCTCCAGCTGCGACCGGCACCATGCATCGTCCACCACGCGGCCGCGATAGGCAGCTGCATCCAGCAATCCGGGCGCGCCGATGACCCACGCGAGGTCGCGCACCGCCGGGTCGCGCAGCGAGTCTGTCAATGCGGGAGGCAAGGCTTTGAAAACATCTTCAGGCGATGCTGCAGGCCTCGTCGAATTCGAGGCGCGGGCTGCGCGGGAAAACTCCAGCCGGATCGCCATAGCCCAGGTTGCAGATGAAATTCGATTTCACCGCCGTGCCGGCAAAGAACAGCTGATCCATCATCGCATGGTCGAAACCGGACATCGGGCCGCAGTCGAGACCGAGCGCGCGCGCCGCGATCATCAGATATGCGCCCTGCAGCGTGCCGTTGCGGAATGCGGCGGTGTAGGCGGTCTGCTCATCCTTGTCGAACCAGCCGCGCGCATCGGGCGCATGCGGAAACAGCTGGCCCATTTTTTCATAAAACTTCATGTCGTAGCCGATGATCGCGGTGACCGGCGCCGCCATGCTCTTGGCGCGGTTGCCCTCGGCCAACGCGGGCATCAGCTTCTCCTTGGCTGCTTTTGATTTGACGAACACGATGCGCGCCGGGCAGCAATTGGCCGAGGTCGGCCCCATGCGCAGGGTGTTGTACAGACGCTGCAGCAGCTCATCCGGCACCGGGCGCTGCTGCCAGGCGTTATGTGAGCGCGCTGCGAGAAACAGCTGGTCGAGCGCAGTTTGATCGAGGGGGGAGGGCATGATTTTCCTTTCCAACTAATTTTTAAGAGGCTTCGGTTTCGTCCGAAGTTTGGGCAAGCTTGTGTTCGGCCAGCATCGCGCTGCGGCTCTGCGGCGTTTCCAGGCTGATGCGGCCCAGCGCGCCGCTGCGGTAGTCCTGCAGCAGCATCAATGAGGCCATTTCCAGATCGGGATCGCCGCCCTTGAGCCGGTAGCCCCGGCGCTTGGCGACGGCCGCGATCACGTCTGCGCCATCCATGCCGGCCACATCAAAGCCGTAGCGCGCGGTCAGCAACGCGGGGTAGTGCGCCAGCAGGATGTCGCCGAGAAAGGTGGCGACTTCCTCGTCGATCACCGCATTGCGGCCGATCGCGTGGCTTGCGGCCAGCATCAGGCCGTCGCTGTCGTGCTCGATCTTCGGCCACATCAAACCGGGCGTGTCGATCAGCGTCATGTGGTCGTTCAGATCGAAGCTCTGCTGGCTCTTGGTCACGGCCGGCTCGTCGCCCACCTTGGCCACGCGGCGTTTGAGCAATGCGTTCATCAGCGTCGACTTGCCGACGTTGGGGATGCCCATGATCATCATGCGCAGCGGCTTGAGGCTGGTGCCGCGATTCGGGGCCAGCGCCGCACACAGGCCGGGCACCTTGGCCACGTCGCCCGGTTTCTTGCACGACAGCGCCACCGCCTTCACGTTTTTCTGCGCGTTGAAGAAGGCCAGCCAGGCTTTAGTCGCAGCCGGGTCGGCCAGGTCGGTCTTGTTGAGAATTTTCAGGCAGGGGCGCTGGCGGTGCAGGCGCAACTCGTTGATCAAGGGATTGCAGCCCGCCTCCGGCACGCGCGCATCGAGCACCTCGATCACGACATCGATACGCTCCATGGTCTCGGACGCTTTCTTGCGCGCCGAGGTCATGTGACCGGGAAACCACTGGATGGACATGCTGAATACCTGATTGATTAAAGGCGCATTCTACCCTTCGCCGAGCGCCGCGTCATGCGCCCCGTTGGCGCTGCGATCTTATTGCGTGGAGTTGCGCAGCCCAACGAGGGGCCAGGGTCGGGTCTGCAGCGAGGGCTCAGGGGCAGGTCTAGAAAAAAGCGTGTCACCCGCCACTCCTGACGATTTTTCCTACCGTAGTGAAGTGCACCTCGAAATAATCCGCGATTTGTTGGTAAGAATATCCGCCGGTTGCGTAAGCCGCCACGATCGCCGCATTTCTGTGCGGCGATCGGCGCTCAATTTCCGCTAACGGGGGCGGTGGAGGGCGACGTTGTGCGAGGGGAATTTGTACATCATCCCTTTCTGACTCAAGGTGGGCTTGCATACGCTGAATAAACTGCTCATCGCCCAAAAACACCTGCCCCTTGAGCTGGGC
>Ga0315268_10003626_pt1 | contig 16957 bp, 18 predicted proteins | sample C1_top_MG_FD_204535 | JGI IMG/M metagenome (GOLD analysis project Ga0315268, IMG submission 204535) | Sediment microbial communities from Yellowstone Lake, YNP, Wyoming, USA - C1_top | ecosystem: Environmental > Aquatic > Freshwater > Lake > Sediment | place: USA: Wyoming | collected 2017-08-01
ACTCGTAAGCGTTTTCCCTGAAGCAGAGAACGAACTCGGCGAAATCGGCAACATGCTCAGCGGCATAATGATCGAAGCAGGACAAAGCCAAGGAATGACACTGAATTTCGACACCGTGAACGAAGATGCCGGAAAAATTCTCAACGAAGCAGCAACAGTCGCAGAACAAAGAGTCAAAGAAAAGTTCCCAGAACTCCCACCAGGGATCCCAGGACTCCCAACGACTTCAGTAAGCGAAAAATCGTCTACCGAGACCTCATAAACCTAGGAGGAGAAAGCTATGTCACAAAACCCCAACCTTTTTCTTTCCGTTGGAAAACCCCTCAAAGACGAATACGGACGGGTAATAGGCAAGATAGCATCTTTCGCAGTGACTCCGAGCGGAAAATTTGACACTGTCTTTATCGAACTGGGCGATGGAAAATTCTTGAAAGACTGCGCCGAGTACCTGAAATTCGACGGTGCCGACATAACACTGATCTCCCGGATAAAAGCCGGGGCAGGCGTTCTCTCCGATCAGATCCCGCTGATTTGGCGCAAGGATCAAGCCCTCAAGGACCTGTCTGAGAAAAAGAAAATCTCCAAAGAGCTCTACACGGAGCTGCACAGCACCTTTGACGGGGCATTGACGCAGCTGAAGAACGAAGCACAAGCCCTTAAGGAGGACGTGGAAGAAGAAGTTGTCAAGTGCGAAGAAGAAATCAAGGCCCTTAACTACGCTTTGGTGCACCTTGAAATCGAACACGAAATAGGAAAAATGGACAACCAGACCTACGAGACAGCCTTCTCAATAATCCAGGACAACATCAAACGAGTGCACATGGAGAAAAACGACTTAGAACTAACGAAGAGCAAGATTTCAAGCATCCTTCTTGGCGACGCCATCAGACCGATTGACCAGTCAAGAAACAGGGCGAGCGACACATCAAAAAGCTCCACGCCGGTTTCAATGGCCACAGGGCTTCCAGAGCCGCCTGTAGTTGTGTACGTGAAGGAAATCGGAAAGACCGGAATATAAAACTGAAACAAAAAGAGTAGCGGGCGGAGGGATAGATTATCAAAGGTTTTCTTCACACGGACCCTCCACCACTTCGCGAGACAGCTGTCAAGTCGATACAGACTCTGAAGGTTCAGCACAACAGGCTTGAACAGGCAACTTACAGGCTTAAAGAAAGAGACAAAATCCTTTTCCAAACGTGCATCGGCGCCATTGAAAAAAAGAACGGACAAAAAGCAGCGATCTTTGCTAATGAAATCGCAGAAGTCAGGAGACTGATGCGGTTCTTTTACAACGTGCAACTAGCCATAGAACGGGTAATACTCAGGCTTGAAACAATAAAAGAACTAAGCGAAATAGTCGTCGACCTAAAACCTGCGCTAAAGCTTCTCCAAGGCGTTTCACAGGAACTGTTCCAAGTCTTGCCCGACGTATCTTCTGAGCTGAACAAAGTCAACGAAACGATAAACGACACCTTGTATTCAACCAAGATAACGGCTGATGAATCAGTAATCCCGGTGAACCGAAAAACCCCCGGAGGAGAGGAAATACTGAATCAAGTTTCAAGTTTCCTCGAACAGAAAATCGCTGAAAACCTTCCCGAACCGCCTGCTACCCCAGATACTCCGAAAGCACCCCAAACACAGCAGACAACGTTGAAACAAATGGTTGCCCTGACAACCAATTGTTCTGAGATGACGAGTCAAAAGACTTCACAGGACTCTGAAGGAGACTCTTCTCAAACCCTCATTTCTTATAAAAAGGCAACTATCAAGGAAATCTCCTTGAAAGTTGAAAACAACCAGTTAGAAGACGTTCTTCTTGAATACGTCAAGAAAAGTAACGGTCAGATTGACCTAGAGCGATGTTCAGTTGATCTAGAAGCCTCAAACGAAGAAATTGAAAAGGCCCTCAACAGTCTGGGGTCGAAAGGAAGAATAAGAGTCCAATTAAAAACAGGAGGGTAATGTGTTTGAGCGCATCCCAAGAACTTGAGAAAGCCGCGACCAACTCCGCGTTGGAAGCCGTGCGCCTAGACAAGCAGGGTGCCAAAGGCATGGCAATAACGATGTATCAAAAAGCCATAGAAAGCCTTCTCCAACTCGTGCAACTCTATCCTGAATACACCCTGAACAAAGTCTACATCCAAAGGGCAATAGCCTATCAAGAGCGGATAAAAGCGATACAAGGAGCCGTAACACCCAATGAACCGCGCGGAGAAGTCAGAAACGGCGGAACCATCGAAAACGGCGACACAAGAGGCACAGAAGGCGGCAAATCCAGCTATGAGGAACTCATAATTACAGAAAAACCAAAAGTGAACTGGGACGGAGTCGTCGGACTTGACCCCGCGAAGAAAGCCGTGAAAGAAGCCATAGTGTATCCAGTTCAAAGACCAGACTTGTTCCCACTGGGCTGGCCAAGAGGCATTCTCCTGTTTGGACCGCCTGGCTGCGGAAAAACGCTTTTGGCTGCTGCCGTGGCCACTGAGATTGATGCGACATTCGTTTCCATCGACGCCGCATCAATAATGTCAAAATGGCTAGGCGAAGCTGAACAAAACGTGGCCAAACTCTTCAGTTCAGTCAGAAAATCAGCCATCGAAGGAAAACCCTCCATTGTATTCATCGACGAGTTAGATTCCATGATGGGAAAACACTCAAACGAAGTCGGCGGAGAAATTCGTGTCCGAAACCAGTTCCTGAAAGAAATGGACGGCATCATGGACAAGGGCAAAAGCCTTCACGTCTACGTCATCGGTGCAACCAACAAACCCTGGGATCTGGACTGGGCCTTCATAAGAAGATTCCAAAAAAGAATACTCGTACCTCTTCCAGATCATCACACCCGGCTGATGATGTTCAAGCTATACACAGCCAATCTCCAGCTGGCGCCCGATGTTGACCTGCACGAGCTAGCCAGGCTTTCGGAAGGGTTCTCAGGAAGCGACATCAGAGACGTTAACCAATCAGCCCAACTGAAACTAATAGGAGAATTCTTCGAATCAGGCCAGGCAAGCGACAAGGAGGCAAAGCCAAGACCGCTAACCATGGAAGATTTCAGACAGATACTTGAAGAGAGAAAACCCAGCGTATCACTCGACATGCTGGCCCTGTACAACAGATGGTCTGAGGCCTTCAAAGCCCTGTAGAAGGAGATGAATGTAACAAGAATTCAATGTAGCGCTGGATGGAAAGGTTCGGAGAATTACCGTATCTTTTAAAATGTCTCCTTTCTCCCATCTCCCCCTCAGATAGTTCCTCCGAACCCCATAACCCAGCCTGCAACGCAACTCGCGTTACCGCTTCTTTTTCACCAGTTCCTCAATCAAATCAGCCAGTTTTTCCGCATGCTCAAAGAGTTCCACATACGGAGGCTTCAGGTTCAGCTTCTCCGTTGAGAACGGCCCTGTGAAAGCCAAGACAGGCTCGAAAATTCTAGCAGCCTCCTCGGCATCTTCAGCTGACTTCGTAATCAGAATCTTATAGATTTCATTGCTATCAGCCGCAAGCTTCCTGAACCCCTCCAGAAAAACCACATCACTTTCCCTGCATCGCGCAAGAATCTCTTTCAAAGAGAATTCTCTAATATGCACCTTTTCTATGGTGGCCACTTCATCGGCTGACACGCCGATCACCGTTCTAGCCCCAGCCTGGGCATATCTCCACGTGTCTTTTCCTTCTCTGTCAATCGTGAAATTCCGTTCAGGGATATGCTTCACAGCCGCTATTCTATACCCTCTGCCCGTCAGTTCCTTAGTCAAAACTTCTATCGCCGTAGTCTTGCCAGACTTCTTTGCACCTACGACTCCGATAACAACAGGCTTCATCCATTGCTGCCTCGCTATCTCATTTCTTCCATGAAGGCCTTCTTGAGCAGGCCCTTCTCGACGTGCAACTTTTCCAAAAGATCTCTCGCCCACTTCACATAGCTTCTGAAAAGGCTCTGAAGAATTTCCGCCTTCTCCCCGTCAGAAAGTTCCTTTTCCTCCGCAAGCAACAACGCAAACCATCTTCCAGCCTCTGAAAGCTGATACGACTTGACCCAGACGATTCGGCCGCTCTTCTCAACCTTCTCCATCTCTTCAGTCAGGACTCCAAGCTTGGTCAGCGACTTCAGATTCTCAATGACAGTCTTGTTGGAGTAGCCTAAATTCTTGACGAGGTCTTTCTGGTAAATCTTGTTCGAAATGCCCTGTTTCAATGAAAGTTTCAACACGGCCACAGCCGCCTTTGAACCGAAAATGGCGCTCAGTATCTTGATCTTCTGCTCTGACGGAAGGAAGACTACATATGGATGTAGATTCTCGTTCAACCCTTTCACTCTAACTTGCTCTCGTCCATTTATGCTTTAAACGTTATGGCTTCATACAATACGTTTTTTAACGTTCCAATCCAATTCTAGCGAGGTGCTCGAAACGACTCTTGAAAGCTGGACTCCAGCAGACGGAGACACCTTCACAACCAGAGAAGGGTTCATATTCAACGTCTTCGGATACGAGCATCCGGCTGACCGCGTTTTCGCATTTCTAAAATACATCCCAGAAGACTTGAAAACACTTTTTCATATCCACTACTTAGAAAACACGTGGAGCTACGGAGGACATAAGCTCTTCCGAGCGGAAAAACTCTACACAGCTGAGAACTATCAGAGTTTTCTTGCAACATTCCGAAAGAACTTTCCAGAGTTCGTGTACTTCTGTCCATTCCGAGGAAAAGAAGTGATCAGCGCACCGCTGAGCTCGGTCAAGCAAGTGTTTGTTCCCAGACAATGCCTGCAGACTCTAATTAGGATTGAGGGCAAGGATGATCTTCAGAAGATGACGTTGGATCTCATCAATCTGTTATCGAGTGAGTCAGGAGTCGGCATCGAAGATTTCGGAGTCCACGGTTCTGTTGCCTCGAACATGCACACTTCCAAATCCGACATCGACCTGGTCGTTTACGGAGGGCCAAACTTCCGCAGACTCGAAACCACGATCAAGAGACTCGTCACGAAAGGTGCTTTGAGCTACAAGTTCAGCAACCGGTTAGACGCAGCTCGATGTTACAAAGGGAAGTATCTGAACAGGATCTTCATGTACAATGCTGTACGCAAGCCTGAAGAAACCAGTTCAAAATATGGCGCACAAAGGTACACCCCCATCTTACCCGTCAAGTTTGAATGTCGAATCAGGGATGACGATGAAGCCATGTTCCGCCCCGCTGTCTACTCGATTGAAGAATACAAGCCAGCAGACAACGCCTCATCAATTGCTTGCGACGATACTCCAAAGCTGGTGGTTTCGATGATTGGTTGCTATCGAAACGTTGCAAGAAAAGGCGACACCGTCAGAGTCTCCGGGATGCTGGAGCGCGTTGAAGACCTTGAAACGGGCAAGACTTTCAATCAGGTCGTGGTTGGAACAGGCACAAACGAGGAAGAACGCATTTGCCCGCTTTGAGATTCAGAGACCGCGACGCAATCGTCACAGAAGAGGACTTGATCTTCCGAGTTTTCGGCTACACTCACCCGTCACATGCGTACATCTGTGATGTTGAATACGCACCCTCAGCAATATTCAAGTCTGACAATCCTAGAGCACTCAGAACCCGAGGGCAAACCATCTTCTACAAGTTCTATGAAGACGAAGGCTGGAAGCTTATCGAAAAGAGATTTCCACAATACCTAATTCTTCACGAGATGCTCCGCCAGAAAGTCATCGGCGTCGATCAACGCGGCGTCAAAAAGGTTCGAAAGCCGAAAGCAGAGCTTGCGAAGCTTGTTCAGGACGAACCTAAGGACGAGCTTGTTGAAGCAATGCAAAGGGTGCTGCAAATCGTAACGAAGTGTTCAGGATTGTCTGCGAATGACTTCGGCGTCTTCGGTTCTCTGCTTCACGGGTTCCATCATCCCAAATTCTCTGACATCGATCTCATCATCTACGGCAAGAAAAATGTTGCCAACCTGCGTGAAAGCTTAGAAGAAGTGTACAAAACGCGTTCTCCCCATATTCGGAACGAGTTTGAAACAGACCAGTCAGTTAAAGAAAAGAACTGGCGGTTCCTGAACTTCACCCCGAAAGATTACGTGCGACACCAGCGGAGAAAACTCATCTATGCACTTCTCAGAGACGAAAGAAGCGGCAGAATAATCAAGACGGAGTTCGAGCCGGTGAAAGACTGGCAAGAAATCACCAACGACTACAATCCAGAAACAAAGATTTTGCAGAGAGGCTGGACGAAGATGTTGGCCCGCGTGACAGAAGACACTGATGCCCCCTTCATCCCGTCTGTTTACGGAATCGAACCATTGAAAGTCCTAACAGGAAAGAGAGAAGCACTTGAAACTAAGCGGGTAATGTCCTATCTAGAGGAGTTTCGAATGCAGGCATTTAAAGATGAGACGGTCTGTGTTGAGGGAAACCTAGAAGAAGTGGCAAATCCTGAAGGTCGCTTCTTCCAAGTAGCACTGACCTATTGCCCGAGGTATTACGAGCAAGCTCTTAAAAACGTGATTGGTAACGGAATTTCTTGAAGGAGAATGCTTGGTGACGTCCCACTACATGAAATGCGTTGTAAAGGATGGTTTCGAGAAGGTTTTCGAAGCTTTAAGCAGAGAATTCGGCACGGTGTACGCAAGAAAATTCGGCAAGACAGGCGAATCACCGAGCGGAATCGTCCTTGGCGAGCATTACTTCTTTAGGGCAAAGAATGATGCCGCCGTTCTGATCACGTTGGAATCGCTTTCTTCTGGCGATACGAGGATTGAAATCATCTCGTGCGCTGGGGGAAAAGGGCTCTTAGAAGTGTCTTGGGGGGCTCATTCAGCCTACGTATCTCAAGTCAAGAACTTTCTAACAGATTCTGGGTTTGATCTGGTGATCGAAGAGGAAATTCCGTACTTCGGCGGCCGTGCCTCTTAGTCCTTAAGAATCATGCAGTCTGAGGGCTTGTTCCCAAGCAACAACCTCAGGTATTCATGTCCTATCCTGCGGTCATTAACGTGCTCAACTTTTCCCTGCGCAATAACCGTCTCGCCCGTTCTGGCCTGCTCACAAAACCTCCCGCGAAAAGATGCAATTTCCTCAATTGGTTCACATTGAGATCCGTCAAGCAACTTTGCATCTTCGACCCTGTAGACGCACGGAGTGAATATCGCTTCAGAATCACAGACGACTTTTGCCTCAATCTTGCAATGGCCAACATTTTTGTATTGAATGTCGCCATAGTTTTCTTGAATTTCGTTCCAGTCTTTCACGTAACGTATGAAGTAGTCTGTTCCCATAAATTTGCCCTGTAGCACCTTTCTCGATTCAGTTCGAACAAAACTCTCGAAGCTCATGACAGTGTCTTTCGAACGAAAATCGAACAAGATCTTCAGTTCCTCCAGCTTGTAAGGTTTGATCTGTGCGTGTCCTTTTTTGAACATTCTTTCCAACGTAGAGTGCACTTTCCTGCAGTTCTTGGCACCGTAGACAATTGGGTCAATGTCAGAATGCGCCGTGTGAAGTCCCACCATTATCGAACCTGAAATTCCCATAGCATCATCAGGAATGCCTGCTTCTTCCTTAAGCAGTTGAGTCAGTCGCAAAACTTTGTTTTCAACCGGATCCAAACGTTTACTGCCGCGGAGCTCCCGAAGCTTTTCTGACGGCTGATAACGTCTTTGGATGTCGCTCTTCGGAACCTCGCACAATGTTTCATCAAAAACAGGGTCGTAAACAAGATACTGTGAAAACCTCTTCTTCAACAACGTGTATCTTTCTGAAAGAGAATAAACCTTGCCATAGGCCTTCCCATCCTTTTTCCGCCCGCCTTTTTCATTTGGAAAATATCGGATGAAAGCGATCACGCGACTTGGAGGATGAACCAAACCCTTCACGTCGAAGAATACTCCGCCTCTGGTCTCTATGACGTCTCCTTCTCTCGCTTCCAACTTTCGTCTGCCTGCCGTGAAGAAAGTCTACAAACGTCTCCAGGTATAAAATCTGTCACGTGTATATGTATGTTGGCAGATCCAAGGCATGAACCATATGCCCGCGTTCATTCAAGCTAGGGGCTTGGCGCGCGCACTTGAACCATGCCATAGTCAGCACGTTCTTAAAGGTCTTAGCCGTGTGTCCAGACACTCTGATAGGCGAGAAAAACGCGCGCTCTATTTCAATAGGTTTTATTCTGTCAGAACATCAACTGTCTTCCCGTCAAAAGCTCTAAATACACGCCGAGAAAAAGCTGACACCTATTGAAATCCATTTTTGTCCGAATTTAGCAAGAGCCTAGCGCGCTTACTCGCATTTTAACTAGACAGACGAGTTCGCTCTCAAGCTTGAGTCTTCTCATTTTGACTAAGATTCAAATCTTGATTCCTTTGAACCTCTTGACTGCCAAAATAAACATACTTACGCTTTCGACGACAAGCAGCAAGACTTCATAACTAAGATAACTGGTTTGCAGACCTAACATTCCAGCTCTGAACATGTCGGCAGCATAAGTGAGAGGATTTGCTAAGGCCAATACACGTATGAATGCAGGAACATTTTCAAGTGGGAAGAAAACTGAACTCAAAAACAACAGTGGAGGCATAATAATGTTGAAAACCACGTTCAACACTTCATCAGTTTTAACAGCCGTTGATACTATAATAGACAACGAACCAAACAAGAGAGATCCAAACATCCAAGCCGCCACGATATACAAGATTCCAAGAAAGCTGACCGATAGACCAGACAGAAGGGGAGAAGCGAGTAGAAGAACTAGAAAAGCCATTGCAAGCCCCTGAAGGGCTACCGAGAGAATCTTGCTTGTTATGTATTGTGTTTTCGTAAATGGCCCAACAAGAATCTGTTCAAACATCCCGAATCTCTTGTCGAACCATATCGACGCTCCTGCATAGACTCCTCCCGTGAGAAACTGGCTGACAATTATGCCCGGAGTCAGAAACAAGATATAGCTCATGCTGATTCCTCCTGCAACAACACTGGAAATCGCGCCGCCAAAGGCAAATCCCAAGACAAAAATGTAGATGAGAGGCGAAACAAGCATTGACGCTAAGAATAAAGGTGACATGAGGAAGCTTCCTCGAATATCCCGAACAAGCAGCTTAAGTATGCTGTTCATGCCTTTGCTTCCCTCTCAGAAGTTAGTTTCAGGAAAGCTTCTTCAAGACTTGATTCCTTGACGTTGACCGATGTCACATGCAGACCCCGTGTAAAGAGAGCATGGAGCAATTCAGGCAAAACTCCCGATGGATCGTCTGCCGATATCTTGAAAGAGCCATCTTCTTCTTGTGGTTCAGAAAAGGCATTAATTCCCTTAACAGACATCAAGGCACTCTTCAGGCTTACTTCCTTCTCAGCCAGTGTAAATTCAATAATAGTTCCTGTCCCAAACCTAGACCGAAGCTTTTCAACCGTGTCACTTGCTAGGATCTTACCGTGGTCTATCACTGCCACTCTGTCGCATAGGTATTCAGCCTCTTCCATGATGTGGGTCGTGAAGAAGACTGTCAAGCCTTCTGAAGCACATTTCTTAACGTAGTCAAGTAGCGTTCTTCGTATTTGAGGATCAAGACCAAGAGTCGGTTCATCCAAGAAAAGTATGTCCATGTCGTGCATTAGTTCACGAGCAACTTGAACCCTCCTTCTTTGACCGATTGAAAGCTCCGGCCCCTTGCTTTTCAGGCAATCTCCTAAGCCGAAAAGCTCACTCAAGAATCGAATTCTCTTCTTCCTCTCCTCATTGGAAATATCCCAAAGGAAACCAGAACTATCCAGATTCTGCTCAACTGTCATGAACATTTCTAAACTTGGTTGCTGCTGGACAACTCCAATTCTGCGTCTGACCTTCAAAGGCTCATCGGTAACATCATAGCCCAGCACTGTGACTTTACCGTGTGTAGGCGGAATCAGGGTTGTGAGCACTTTTATTGTGGTTGTCTTCCCAGCACCGTTGGGACCTAAGAAACCAAAAATCTCGCCTTTTCTTACCTCAAAAGAAACGTCGTCAACTGCAACTTTTTCACCATAGGCTCTGACAAGTCTGTCAACCGAAATGACATAATCGGAAGTCAAACTTTCTCACTCAAGAAAATATGCGTCAAACTCTTCTTTTAAGGCCTTTCCGAGTTTCAGTAAGGTCAGGTTACGATGAAGTCATCCTCGAAGTGACCTCTAGACCTTTTCCTCTACCGATTAAGGCAATTCGTTCTCTTGTTGCCGAGAGTCTGAACGTCGCCCTGACGAGGGACCTATTAAAATCTGAATTTAGCAACGTCCTAGCGCGCGTGACTGTAAAGAGTGCGTATCTATCCTCAATACGGTTCTGGTTTTGGATTGTTCTTTTGGCACTTCCATCCTTAGTGCGCATGCTTATTCCTAAATTCAATTCAAGCAGGCACCATGTTTTCTAAGAGTCTCTGTCACGCAATCTCTTGGATACGGGGTCAACCGCTGACGTTATCGTTGCTGCTTTGTCTCTAAGCGTTCTCGACGGGTACAGATCTTGAGCATGTTTTTGACCCCCATCTTCCGTGAAGAAGCGCACGCTCAGTTAGATTAAATAACACGTATGTGTCTTCAAAATACTTCTGATCTTACAGGAGATCAATCAGCTGGTTAACGAATGAACGATGGTTCTAAACTGCTTGTGACTTTGCTCACTGGACGCACGATAGACCAGGGGGTAGGTAAAGAGCGTGGGAAAGCTTCTCTCGAGTACATGGAGAGTGTTTCAGTCTGCTACCTAGATCCAGAAGACTTGAGGAGTCTTGGCATAAAAGAAAAGACCAGCGTTCAAGTGTCGACAGACTGTGGCACTGTGATCCTTAAGGCCTTGAAATCCTCAACTGGACCACATCAGGGCGTTGTTTTTATTCCCTATGGGCCGTGGGCAAATGCATTGGTGGCGCCTGAGACTGACAGCACTGGAATGCCTACTCTCAAGGGAATTCCAGCTCGCATCGAGCCTGCTCCAAACAAGCCTGTTCTCAGTTTACGCGAGCTCTTAAAGGAACAGTTCGGGAAGGAATACAGTGGAAACCGTTAAGGCCGTGACTTGTCCAGTCTGCGGCAGCCTCTGCGACGACATTGAGCTAGGAATCAAAAATAGAAGAATAGTCAAAGTCAAAAACGGCTGCTCAATGTGCGAGTCGAAGTTCTTCGGCTACGCTGGCCATAGGCTTCTGAAGCCTCTTATGAGAAAAAACGGCGAACTTGCAGAAGTCACCTTCAAAGAAGCCCTAAGTAAGGCTGCCGAAATTCTGTCTGAAGCTAACTATCCAATACTTTACGGTTGGAGTTCAACGAGTTGTGAAGCTATACGCGTAGGCATCGAATTGGCCGAAGAAGTTGGCGGAGTGATCGACAACACGTCAACTGTCTGCCATGGACCTTCGGTCTTGGGCATTCAAGATGTTGGCATTGCGTCATGCACTTTGGGGCAGATCAGACACAGGGCGGATCTTGTGATTTATTGGGGAAGCAACCCGTGGAGTTCTCATCCAAGGCATATTGAAAGGTACACGGCTTTTTCTGAAGGAAGATTTGAGAAAAGCGAATGGAAAGGATACCTAGAGAAAACCAAGGCTGCAACAGCCAAGAAAAAGGTTGAAAGTGCCCTCAGGAAAGTGTCGCCCAGAACAGCTCAAGTGGTGTCACCGCCTATGCATTCGCCTTGTCCGGCAATTCTGAAACAGGGCAGAAAACTGATAGTCGTGGATGTCAGAAGAACGAGGTCGGCTGAGATTGCTGACTACTTCATTCAAGTCGAGCCTAACAAGGACTACGAGCTGTTCCAAGCCTTCAGAGCATTGGTTCGAGACGAAGAAATCGATGTTGACAAGGTTGCTGGTGTCCCTGTGGAATACTTGGAAGAAGTCGCTGACGCCATGATCAACTGCAGTTTCGGAGTGATCTTTTTCGGGCTTGGACTGACAATGAGCCAAGGCAAACTGCGGAACGTGGATGCAGCGCTATCGTTGACTCGCGACTTGAATGCCCACACAAAGTTTGTGATAATGCCAATGCGTGGACACTTCAACGTGACAGGCGCGGACACCGTATTCACATGGCAGACAGGATATCCCTACGCTGTCGACTTTTCAATGGGCTATCCACGGTACAATCCTGGAGAAACATCAGCCGTCGACGTTCTCCTACGTGAAGAATCAGACGCGGCTCTAGTGGTGGCTTCAGACCCCGTTTCGAACTTGCCTAGAAAGGCCGCTGAACACTTGGTTAAGAACCCGCTTGTTGTCATAGATCCTCACCTGAATGCAACCAGCCAAGTGGCTGACGTTGTTTTTCCTTCGACCTTCGTGGGAATAGAAGCGAACGGGACGGCTTACCGGATGGATCACGTTCCTCTTCCACTGAAGAAGGTTGTGGAACCGCCCAGGGGCGTGCATTCGGATGCAGTGATCTTGACGAAATTGCTTTCAGAAGTCAGAAGAATAAGGAGAAACAAGGCGAAACTGGAGGCTCAGTAAATGGAGTTACTAGTGAAAAACGGCATCGTGTATGACCCGTTGAATGGTGTTGACGGCGAAAAAATGGACATAGCAGCCAAGGACGGAAAGGTCGTTGAACAGGTCAATGAGCGCAAGGCGAGGCGCATAGATGCTTCCGGAATGCTCGTCATGCCCGGCGGGGTGGACATCCACACTCACATCGCTGGTTCTGAGGTGAACACTGGCAGACTTTTGAGACCTGAGGATCACTTCAAGGATTTCGAACGGAAGACGTCGGTAACGCGGTCCGGAGTTGGACGTTCCATTCCTTCAACTTTCACGACTGGCTACAGGTACGCGAGAATGGGATATACCACGATAATGAATCCTTCGATGCCTCCATTAGAAGCGAAGCATACACATGAAGAGTTGAACGACACTCCTATGGTCGACAAGGCTACGTACCCGCTTCTGGGCGACTGGTGGTTCGTGCTTGAATACCTGGCGCAAGGAGACATCAGAGAATGCGCCAGACATGTTGCATGGATCATGGACACAACGAAAGGCTACGCGATTAAAATTGTCAATCCAGGCGGACTGGAAGCCTGGGGCTTTGGCCACAACGTCAAAGGCTTGGATGATCAAGTTCCGCATTTCTGCACTACCCCACGGGAAATCATTCGTGGGCTGTGCAAGGTGAACCGGCTTCTGAATTTGCCCCACACGATTCATGTTCACACGAATAATCTTGGCAGGCCCGGAAACTATCTCACCGCCTTGGAAACTATGAGATGCGTTGAAGACTTGGCGATGGATAACAAACCTGCAATTCACCTAACACATTGCCAATTCAGCGCCTTCAAGGGCGACGATTGGAGAACACTCGTGTCAGGCGCGGAAGAAATCGCCGACTACGTTAACAGTCATTCGCACGTGACAATGGATATGGGTCAGGTGATATTCACAGACACGACGACGATGACTGCTGATGGCCCGTTCCAGTACGGCCTTTATGGGCTCACGGGAAACAAATGGGTGAATCACGACGTAGAAACCGAGACAAGCGCCGGCATAGTGCCTTTCCGCTACCGACGCAAAAGCTACGTTCACGCTGTCCAATGGTCGATAGGTTTGGAACTGGCTCTACTGATTAAGGACCCGTGGAAAATCCTCATGACCACAGACAACCCTAACGGAGGCCCATTCACCGCGTACCCAAAAATCATTGCTTGGTTGACCAGCAAGAGGGCCAGAGAAGCCAGCTTGAAAAGAATTAACCCGCGAGCACGGGAAAGAAGCCTTCTTCCATCAATAGACCGGGAGCTAAGCTTCTACGAGGTTGCGACAGTGACCAGGGCTGGACAAGCCAAAGCCTTGGGTCTTAAGCAAAAGGGACACCTCGGAGTCGGAGCAGACGCGGACATAGCCGTATACAGTGTAAATCCCGTTACAACAGATCCTTCAAGAAAGTACAAGGCCGTCAGGAAGGCGTTCAAGCGAGCTGCCTACACGATCAAAGGAGGACAGCTAGTAACTAAGGACGGAGAGATACTGAAACACGTTGACGGTCGGACGATGTGGCTTGACGTACGAGTTTCTGAGCCTACAAGAATAACTGGTGAAATGAAGAAAAGATTCAAGGAATACTGGACAGTTGAGTATGACAACTACCCGGTGAATGAAGACTGCGTGAAGGTTCCAGATCCCATAACCGTCAAGGCCAGTATCTAAATGATAAACTTGTACCGTCTCAAGGAATTCAGGCTTCCAATCACAGCTGAATGTGTGAACCCAGATGTTTTTCAAGGCAAGACTCACGAGGAACTGGAAGGGCTTAAAGTCTGGGAAGGAAACAAGCAGAAAGAGCTCGCCGATCTTTTCAAGATTGAAGAAGTCAAGGCGGAAAGTCACCCGGAAAGCGCGGTAATTACAATTCAGGGTAATGTGGGCAAGGTTCGAAGAATCGGATTTCAGATGAAGAACGGAGAAATAGTGGTCAACGGAGACGTCGGCATGCATTTGGGTGAGCAGATGAAGGGCGGCACGATAACGGTCCATGGAAACGTGGGAAGCTGGGCTGGCTCGATGATGAGAGGCGGAACAATCGAAATCCACGGAAATGCTGGCGACTATTTAGGCGCACCGTATCGAGGAAGCACAGAAGGCTTGCACGGTGGAAGATTGATCGTTCACGGAAACGTTGGGAACGAAATAGGAGCCCACATGAAAAAGGGTCTGATCAAGATCTATGGGAGTGCAGGGCAATTTCTCGGTTTCCGCATGCGCGACGGAACGATCTACGTCGAGAACGACTGCGGAGGAAGAGCTGGCGCGTGCATGAAAGACGGCAAGATTGTTGTGGGAGGCCGTATAGACTCTGTCTTGCCAACGTTCACGATAGACAGTGTCAGAGCCAAGGTGAAGATTGAAGAAGGTAATATAATTGAAGGTCCTCTCTACGTTTTTCTCGGGGACCTCGCTGAACACGGCAATGGCAAGCTTTATGTCTCCAAGGAGAAGAATCCACATCTGGGCTGTTACGGGAAGTTCCTTTGAGGAGAAAACTCGTGAAAGAAGCGCTGAGCGTGAACCGTCTCGCTTGGAAACTCTTGGAAAAACTACTCGAAAATCCGGATTTCTACGGAGTGAGGATTGAAAGGGCAAGCCATGGAGCTACTATAATCGATGCGGGCATCAAAGCTAGGGGCGGTTTTCAAGCAGGAAAGCTTGTTACGGAAATCTGCATGGGCGGCTTGGGCCAAGCGGAAATAACACACAGAAAATATGGAGACGTCGAACTTCCTTCGATTCTCGTGTACACGGACCACCCGGTCATCGCAACCTTGGGTTCGCAGTACGCTGGCTGGCAAATCAATGAGGAAGACTGTTTTGCAATAGGCTCTGGACCGGCTAGGGCTTTGGCTCTGAAGCCGAAGGGAATCTGCGAAGAGATCGGGTACAAGGACGAGTGTGACAGGGCTATCGTGGTTTTGGAGACTGACAAGTATCCGCCTGCTCGACTGATAGAGCGCTTTGCAGAAGACTGCAATATTAGCCCGGAAAACGTGGCCATTGTTTTGACCCCGACAACGAGTTTGGCTGGTGCAACGCAAGTTTCGGGCAGAATTGTTGAGACCGGAATCCATAAACTTAGACGACTGGGGCTGGATGCCAAAGTGATTCTTTACGCTTGGGGATGCGCACCTATTCCTCCTATTCATCCAAAGTTTGCAAAAGCGATGGCCAGAACAAATGACGCCATTCTCTACGGCGGAACAGCCTACTACATCGTTGAACATGATGATGAAGTGAAATTGAGAGACATCGTAGAAAAAGCGCCGTCGACGGTGTCCAAAGCCTATGGCAAGCCTTTCATGGAGATCTTCAAAGAAGCCAAGTATGATTTTTACAAGATCGATCCGAATCTTTTCGCTCCGGCAGTCTTGGCTGTTAACAACATAAAGACGGGGAACACATTCAAGAACGGAGAGATAAATGTCAGGAACTTGAAAGAGTCATTCGGTATCATAGATGACTTCTAGACCACGTCCGGTTGCTTCCGGATTGATCTGTATGGCTTTTGAACATAAAGGAATCTTTTGATGAATTCTCTGAATCCAGCGTTTCCCGCTAGCGCGGTCATTATGAGACTCATTACCGCTATTTCTATCCATGCCTTTGGTATGACCAAGGGTATCATGAATGTCATTGCTGGGATATTGATCCAAGTGACTATGTACAGAAAGTAGATAACCGTGTAAATGGATTCGGGAATATAAGATAGAAGTGTCACAGGGATAGCCAAAATTGAATGTCGAGAGCTGCTGCCTATTCCCAGCCGCTTGTAAAGGAACCCGGCTAACAAACCCGTAAAGGCTTTTCCAAGAGGTATGCCTATGACCGAAAGCAGGCCAAGTCCGCCTGCAACGTAGCCAAAATAGTAACCTGCATAGATCCCACTTAGAAACCCTACTATTCCGCCTATGAAGGGTCCACCAAAAATGGCGGCAACAAACGTGGCGAGGTGTGAGAGATCCAGAGCAGCTGCACCTTGACCCGGCACCGCGACTGATATAGGTCCAATGTTTAGAGAGATTATAGACAATGCAATGCCCAGAGCACTCATCATGGCGACAAATGCGGTTTGCTTGGCGTCCATGTGTTCCATCTCGAAGTGTGTTGTCATGATAGTTTAACATTATTATTTAAGAGTAACTACTCGAAAAAGGGTAAGCGCGCGCGCCGGGTTCTGGTAACTTCATAGGCGATGGTTTTCACCGTTAATAATCGGGTGACAAAACAACCTTCTACTTCTCCATGTTAACAGTCGGGTGATAGATTTACGACGATGGTTCTAAGGTTTTGGTTCTGGTTCTCGCCTATACGTATCCATAAGATTGTCAGTATATCCTAAGATGTGCATTGCATCTTTGATTTGATGTTTTGCCCAAGCAATTTTTCGCTCATCAGTCCAATCCTTACGTTCCAGAATCTCTAAACCATATCTTAAGGCTTGAAGAACTGTTTTGTAAT
>Ga0315268_10003627_pt1 | contig 16954 bp, 12 predicted proteins | sample C1_top_MG_FD_204535 | JGI IMG/M metagenome (GOLD analysis project Ga0315268, IMG submission 204535) | Sediment microbial communities from Yellowstone Lake, YNP, Wyoming, USA - C1_top | ecosystem: Environmental > Aquatic > Freshwater > Lake > Sediment | place: USA: Wyoming | collected 2017-08-01
GGGGCTATAGGTGACTGAAGGTTTCGGCCTGAGAGGCTTAGCCAGGGGGGAGAAAGGAATGCTTGGCTGGTGCTGGGATAAAGTCTTAAGGGTTGCAAGGTTGGGGCCGGAAAGCCGGGGTGGGATTAACTGCGCTTTTCTTAGGACTTGCCATCCGGCCACCGATATTCTCTGGACTAGGTTTTTGGGAGCCACGGCGATCTTGGCGGTCTTGCTGGCGGGGTTCGGTTGCAGCACCAACCGCGGTGCCTGGGGCCCGACGGACGGCCAGACGGAGGAGTTTATCAGCAAGGTCCGTCCGGCTTCCGGAGATACTGCCAGACTGCTCAAGAATGCCCATTATTACCGGCAGATGGGGCGGCCGCAAGTGGCCCTGAAGGAATTGGAAGAAGCTTACCTGATGGACCCGGATAACCTGAAAGTTTTGGATACCCTGGCCCATTGTTACGAAGAGGTGGGCCGGTTCGACCGGGCCCAAAAGCTCTATGAGGAGGCCTTGGGTCGGCACGGCGACAACACCGCGCTGCACAACAATCTGTGTTTTTCTTATTATCTGTCGGGGCGTTGGGAAAAGGCGGAGGCCTGTTTCCGGCAAGCCCTGGCCAGGGATCCCGGCAACAGCACCGCCAGGAACAACCTGGGGCTGTTATATTGCCGCACCGGGAAGCAGGAAGAGGCGCGCCGCCTCTGGCGGGAAACGGAAGGAGAAGCCGGGGCGGAACAGAAGGTGAAACTGGCCCTGGGGGCCCTGGGGGTAAGCACGTCCGGCGTTTATGCAAAATCCGGGGCGGCCTGGAGCAGGCCGCCGGCGGTGGCCGCGGCCAAGGCGCCGTCCGTGCCGCCGGCGCAAGCTCAGGTTTCGGCGCCGCCGGTTGCACCCGCGGAAAAGCCTATGGAGGTCGCGGCTAAGCCCCCGCTGGTTCCAAGGGTCGAAGCGGCTGCGCCATCCCCGGCAACGCCGGCTCCGGTGGCCAAGCCGGTAAAGGAAACCGCCGCCGTGACGCCAAGGGCGATCAAACCTGCCGCGGCGAAACCAGAAGCAAAGCCGGCGGTGGGAGTCCCGGCAGTCAGCGCGGCCGCCACTCCTGCCCCAGCTGTTGCGCCGACTACCGCCCCGTCGGTGGAGACCGCGGTTTCGACACCGCCACCTGCTCCACCGGCGGCACAAGGCCAGGTTGCCTCAATATCCGCTGCACCTCCCGAAAAGCGGCTGGAAGGTCCGGTTCAATCCGCCCCCCAGGAGGCGCCGCTTAACGACGCGGCGGCTGCCCTGGTAACTTCGGCGGCTCTGGGGACCGTCGCTGAGCCTGTGAAGAAAATCGAGGCTGCGCCACTGGAGGCGCCCAAACCTACGGTAACGGCAAAGGCCTCCCAGCCGGTCAGGAATGGTGCCCCGCCCCTACCGAAGTGGCTTACTGCCAAAGAGCTGGTGAATACCGGCATTGAGGTTCGCAACGGGAACGGCGCCCGGCGCATCGCCCACCGGACCCGGGCCGCGCTCTCCAGGGAAGGCTTCAACGTGACCAAGATCGGCAACCATGTAGATTTCGGGGCGGAAAGGACCATTATCTACTACCGGCCAGAAGTCTCCAGAGTGGCCCGGTCTTTGAACAAGAAATTCTTCCCCACCGCCAAAATGGTCCAGGCCCGCAGGTTTAATAAACATGTGGAAGTCAAGGTTGTTTTGGGGCGCGATCTGCTGAAACGCCACGACCAGCTGGCCCGTTTGGCTATGGAATAGGAAGCATGACCCCATGGAGTAAAGTCAGGCTGTCGGTCTTCCTGGCTTTTGCCCTGGCATTGCCGTTCTTGCTGAGTCAATGCTCCAAAAAGCAGGGCATGGTGCATGGCGTTACCGAAAAGGAATCCGCCAAGCTCCAGGAAGTCTACTCCTACGATTACACCAAGAAGCTACCCCGGCCCGACCAGCAGGGCCTTTCTATAGACCGCATCGAGGTCTTGGCGGACATTGCCCTGCAAAATCGGGATTACGAGAGTTCCTTAATCAGCTATCTGCAAATCCTCCAAGCCAACCCCCAGCGCTATGACCTGCGCTATAAAGTGGGCGTAATTTTATTGCTGATGGGAAAGCTGGAGGAGGCCAAGAAAGAGCTGGCCACGGTTCTGGTGGCCCAGCCCGATAATCTGAAGGCCCATGAAGCCATGGGCATGGTGCACCTGGAGGAGAAAAAATATCCTCTGGCCATGAGTGAATTCCGGCAAGTGCTGGCCCTGGACCCTAACCAACCCAAGGCCCAGTATCTGCTGGGAGTGACCTACCTGGAAGCGGGCCAACCGGAAAACGCGGTCAATGAATTTAAAAAGGCTGCGGCATTGGATCCGGGCCAGGTGGCCACCCTGGTTTCCCTGGGGCAGGCCTACCTGAAAATGAAGAAATACCAGGACGCCATCAGCGTTTTGCAGAAGGCCCAATCTCTGGCTCCCCAGGATCAAAAAGCCAACTACCACCTGGGAATGGCGTTGGCTGCCCAAAAGCGCTATCCCGAAGCGATGCAGGCCTTTATGAAGGCCGGTGACGAGGCCCAGGCTTACAACAATATCGGAGTCTACTATTTCGGGGAAGGACGTTATGAGGAGGCGGCCAAATGCTTCCAAAAGGCCCTCGAATTGAGGCCCACTTTTTATGAGGAAGCCAGAAACAATTTGCAAAAGGCCCTGGAAAAGCTACACCAATCGCGGAAGGACGACGGCTGAAGCCGTCAAATTTGCCAGCTTGAATTGAGCGGGAGGGTCATGGGACCCTCCTTTGCTTTTCAGGTAAAGGCTTTTGGGCTGAAGATGACTTCCAAATTCTCCGGTAGCTATTTCTGAACGTGGCCTCACCCGTTAATCCCGGTAAGCGAGGGGTTGGAAGCATCTAGAAATTTTTCGGCCCGGCGGCGGTCCGAAGTAATGAAAGCTCCGCCATTCTTCTCTTGGTATAAGGCCAAATTCTTGTTATTATTAATTAAGTAACTTTAATTAGGGAAAATGATTTCAGCCAGCCCCTTCATCCTTGATGAAAAAGGCCACCTTTAAAATCAGGCGCAAGATCATCCTGGCATTCCTGTTCAGCTTGCTTTCAGTGCTGATCTTTGCGGGGTTCAGTTTCCAGGTGCACCGGGAAATCGGCAAACGCCTCCGGCTGCTGGAACTGACCGGCGACCTGTTTCAAAATATCCTGGAACTGCGCCGGGTGGAGAAAAACTTCTTTCTCTACAAACAGCCTTCCAGCCTCCAGGAGGCCGAAAGCTACGTGGCTCAAGTGGAGACCCTCTATCAGGGGCATGAGCCGGAGCTGCGGCACTTAAAGAAAGAGCCCCGGACTCCCGAGTTCCACCGAACCCTCAACCGCTATCGGGAAGTCCTGGGACAGATCGAGGCCAGGATAAGTCCGCGAGGTCCACATTCGGACCTGGCGGATTTTTCGGGGCTGGAGGAGGCCCTGCGCAACCAGGGGCAGGAATTGCTCAATATCGCGGAACGCTGGGACAAGGAAGAACGGGGGGAAATCGATCGGTTATTCCAGCGGGCCATGTACCTGTTCGTCGGCTCTGTGGTAGTTTACTCGGTCCTGGGAATTCTGGTGGCCTTTTATGTGGCCCGGCTGATGGTGCGGCCGCTGTTTCAGATGCAGCAGGCCATGGAAAAGATCGCCCACGGCGATTTCACCCCCATCCCCGAGCCCGAATCCCGCTCCGAGGAATTCTTCGCCCTGTTTAAAGCCTTTAACCGGATGATCCATGAATTGGAAGTGCACCAGGAGCAACTGGTGCAATCCCGCAAAATCGCCGCGGTGGGCACCCTCACCTCAGGGATCGCCCACGAATTGAACAACCCCATCAACAACATCGTGCTCACCGCCGAGTCCTTGAAAGAGGATTTCACCCATCTGGAAAAGGATGAGGCCCTGGGGTTGATCCATGACATCCTGGTGCAATCGGAGCGGGCCTCGGAGATCGTCAAGGGTCTCCTGGATTTTTCCCGTTCCGAGCACCCGGAGTTTGAGCCCCTGGATATCGGCTCGGTGATCCAGGACACCCTGAAGCTGGTGCGCAACCAGCTGGTCTTATCCGGCATCAACGCGGAGGTAAAGACCGCGGACGGCCTCCCCCTCATCCACGGCGACCGCAAAAGTCTGCAGCAGGTCTTTTTAAACCTCTTTATCAACGCCATCCAGGCCATGCTGGACGGCGGCAACTTGACCATCAGGGCTTATCCATCCGAAGACGGCCACTGGCTCAAAGTGGAGGTCAAGGACACCGGAGTGGGAATAGATCCAGCCAACTTGCCGCGCATCTTTGACCCGTTTTACACCACCAAGCAGGTGGGACGGGGAACCGGACTGGGCCTGTCCGTCACCTACGGCATTGTGGAGAAGCACGGCGGCCACATCGACGTGGAAAGCCAGAAGGGGCAGGGCGCCACCTTCACCGTGGCTTTCCCCATCCATCGGGATCAGGACCCGGGGGCCCAATGAACATCGCGGTGGTGGACGACGAGCCCATCGTGCAGAAGCGGCTGGCCGGGGCCCTGGAAAAGGAAGGGCACCGGGCCGATGCCTACGGGACCGGCGAGGATTTGCTCCGTTGCCTGGAAGATACCGTCTACGACCTGGTCTTTTTGGACGTGATCCTGCCCGGCATGAGCGGCATGGAGGTGCTTCAGCGTCTAAAGGAACGCTTTCCCGATACGGAGGTCATCATCATCACCGGCCAGGCCTCCATTGAGGCGGCGGTGCAGGCGGTGAAGCTGGGGGCCTTTCATTACGTCTCCAAGCCCCTGAAGCTGGAAGAGATCCGCAATTTAACCCGCAAGGCCCTGGAGCACCGGCACCTGGTGGCCGAGAACCGCCAGCTCAAGGCCAGGCTGGAGCCCCTGGAAGGCTGGGGGGAGATGATCGGGGTCAGCCCCCCGATGAAGGAGGTTTTCCACGTCATCCGCAAGGTGGCCCCCCTGGACTGCAACGTGCTCATCCAGGGCGAGAGCGGCACCGGCAAGGAGCTGGTGGCCCGCCTCATCCACCGGGAAAGCCCCCGGCGGGACCGGCCCTTCGTGGCCTTCAACTGCGGCGGGTTCACCGAGGAGCTCATCGCCAGCGAGCTTTTCGGCTATGAGCGGGGGGCCTTCACCGGGGCCGTGGCCACCAAGATCGGCATTCTGGAGACCGCCCACCGGGGCACGGTGTTCATGGACGAAATCGGGGACATGCCCCCGTCCATGCAGGGGAAGCTCCTGAGGGTGATCCAGGAGCGGGCCATCACCCGGGTGGGGGGCAACCGGTCCATCCTGCTGGACCTCAGGTTCATCGCGGCCACCAACAAGGACCTGAAAAAGGCCTTGGCCGAAGGCCGCTTCCGGGAAGACCTGTATTTCCGCCTGAACGTGGTGCAGATTACCCTGCCTAACTTAATGGAGCGGCGGGAGGACATTCCTTTGCTGTTGGGCTATTTTACCACCCACTTCAGCCAGAAATTCGCCAAGAGAATCAAGGGGATTGACCAACCGGCCCGGGCGGTGCTGCTCAACTATTCCTATCCCGGCAACGTCCGGGAACTGCAGAACATCATCGAGCGGGCCGTGGCCCTGGCGGAGGGGGAGACCCTGACCCTGGCGGACCTGCCCCTGGATTTGCAGGAAGCGGCGGCGGCTCCCGTGGAGGGCTGGCCCACCCTGGAGGAGCAGGAAAAGGAATACATCCGCAGGGTTCTCAAGTTCACCCGCCACCACCTGGGAGAGAGCGCCCGCATCCTGGCCATGCCCCGCACCACCTTGTGGCGCAAGATGAAAAAATACGGCCTGGCCAAATCTTAAAAAGACTGTGAGCCATGAACAGCAAAACCTCCTCGGTTTCGCTGCCAAACCCTGGATTCGCGGTTAATCGACAATCTCAGGCAACTGGGAAAATTCCTGAAGGAGAAAATCCGGGGCCGCCGCGGTGAGGGAGGGCAGGTCGCCGTAGCCGTAAGTCACCGCGGCCACCAGGGCTCCGGCGCCCCGGGCGGTGGCGATGTCCGCGGGCTTGTCGCCCACCATCAGGGTCCGGTTGGGTGCCGCCGCCAGCTCCCTCATCAGGGCCGTCAGAGGGTCCGGCGACGGCTTCAAGGGCAGCTCCGTCCCGCCTCCCCGGATGGCCGTGAACCAGGGGGCGATGCCCAAGATTTCCAGGATCTTCACGGTCAGGCGCTGGAGCTTGTTGGAGAGCACCGCCAGCTTCTTCCCGGCGGCCAGCTTTTCCAAGGTTTCCGGCACACCAGGATAGAGGCGGGTGAGATCGCCGCAGTGCCGGGTGTAATAGTCCAGGTAGAGCCTCAGACAATCCTCCACCAGGGCCTGGTGCCCCGTGCCCACCAGGCGCTCCATGAACTTGCGTTCGCCGCCGCCGATCATCCCCTGGACTTCCGCCGGCCGCCGCTCCGGCAGCTTAAGCTTCCGGCAGGCGTAATTGGCCGCATTGGTCAGGTCGGCCAGAGAGTCGGCCAAAGTGCCGTCCAGGTCGAAGACGACGAGGTCGACGGAAACCTTTTGGGTTAAATGGGGCATGTCAATCTTGTTGGGGCGCAGGCTTTTATATTAAATGTAGCGCCGGCGCCCTGGCCGGCACCTTAACCGCCGGGGGCGGCGGTTCCACACCTTTTTTAAATTCCTTATTAGGCAGAGCGCTCTTCCCGGCAGCCTTTAAGGCTCCAGGGACGGGAGCATCACCCCTGAGGCAAGGGCAGCGCGGTTCCTTCCCTTAGGTCCTGGTAGCTGGGCAGCACCCCCAGGTTGTGGGCGGATTTCACCGCGCTGAGGATGGCTTGCTGGAGCGCGGCTTCAGCGAGGATCCCGGTGACGTGCAGGTCCGCCTCCACCTCAGGATGGGACAGGACAAAGACGACGTCGCCGTCGAACAGGGTGTGCACTGGGCGGACGGTGCGGGCCAGGGCGTTGTGGCCCATCTGGGCGATCTTCCGGGCCTGCTCCCGGGAGAGTCCCCCGTTGGTGGCCACCACGCCGATGGTGGTGTTGCTGGCGCCGGGTTCCCCAAAGCGGCGGCGCACCACCCCCTGGCGGATAAGCTGGGCGGCGTCGGCGAACTCACGGCTATCCGGCGCGGTGCGCACCCCGGCCAGGATTTCCCCGGTGTCCGGGTCCACCACGTCTCCCAGGGCATTGACCACCGCCAGGGCGCCCACCATCAGCCCCTCGGGCCCTTCCAGGAAGGCGGTGCCCAGTCCTCCCTTCATGGCCTGGGGGATCCCCAGGAGTTTTCCCACCGTCGCGCCCACCCCGGCCCCAATACTGCCGTCGCCCTGGATTTCGCTTTTAGCAGCCTGACAGGCGGCGTAGCCCATGGCCTTGTCGGGCCGGACCCGGCAGTTGCCCACGGAGAGGTCGTAGATCACCGCGGTGGGCACGATGGGCACCCGGGTGATGGTGACGTCGAAGCCCCGGCCCCGCCCTTCCAGGTACTCCAGGGCCCCGCCGGCCGCGTCCAGCCCGAAGGCGCTGCCCCCGGCCACCATGATGCCGTGCACTTCGGTGGAGATGTGGTAGCCCAACAGGGCGTCCATTTGCCGGGTGCCCGCGGCGGAGCCCCGGATGTCGGCGCTCCCCACGGTGCCCGGTGGACAGAGGATCACGGTGCAGCCGGTGACGTTTTTAAAGTCGCTGGCGTGGCCCACCAGGAAGCCCGGAACCCGGGTGATCATGGCCGGGGTCCCGCGGCTCCACTTGGGACCAGCTGAAAGGTGCCGTCCTTGATGGTAATCAGATAGACTTCAGCCTCTTCCTCCCGGTCGGCATTGAAACCCCGGTACCAGGGAAGGTCCGGCACCTTTTTCAGGGAGAGTAGCATCCCGGGAAGCTCGGTGCGGCTCAGGGAGGGCCGGGATTCGGCCAGATGAGCCATCACCCGCACCACCACATAGCCCTGGGCCGCCAGGTAATCGGGGTTTTCGCCGTACTGCCGCCGGTAGGAGGCGATGAATTTCTGCACTGCGGGGTCCTGGTCCCCGGCAAAGAAGGCGTCGGGAAACATCACCCCTTCCAGGGCCCGGAGCTGGGCCTCGGGGATGGCGGCGGGGTTGTGCAGCAGGTTGGTGCCCAGCAGTTGGAGCCGCGGCGAGGCCCCTTGCAGTTGCCCGGCGATGGCCGCCAGGGTGGCGGCGTCGTCCGGAATGAAGAGGGCCAGACCCGCTTGGGCTTCGGGATGCTCTTTCAAGAAATCCCTGACCGTGGCCGCCAGGGGCCCAAAGTCTTGGGTCCCGGGGGCATATAAGGACTGCAGCGCAATTTCGCCGCCCCCCTGGGCCGCCAACTCGTCCTGGAATTGCTGCTCGAAGGTGCGGCCGTAATTGGAATCAGGGTAGAGGATGGCATAGTGCCTGAATCCCATTCCCAGGGTGCGGCGCACCAGGGCCCGCACCTGCTCCCGGGGGGTGAGAAAGGCTTGGAAGATCAGGCTGCCGGTCCGGGTCAGGCCTTCTTTCTGGGACATGGCGACCAGGGGGACCCCCGCGGCCTGGGCCGATTCCGCCGCGGCCTGGGCCACCGCCGAGGTAAGCGGTCCCAGGATACCCACGACCCGGCCATTCTGGGCCAATTCCCGTACCAGGGCCGGGACTTCCTCGGAGTTGCTGTGGGTGTCGCGAAACGCCAGCTCCAGGGGAGAGCCTTTGACTGCCAGTTCCATGCCGCGTTGGACCCGGAAGCCGATGTTGCTCAACTGGCCGCTCAGCGGCAGCAGCACGCCCATTACCGCTTTGCCGCCGCCGGCCAGCAGGCGGTCCGCGGCGGCAGCTTCGGGGCTGGCGGGAAAGCGTTCCTTCAGGGTGCTCACCCAGCGGCGGGCCTCCTCCGGACGGCCCCCTTCCTGGGCCAGGCGGGCCAGGCGGAGCAGCAAAGCGGCGCTTACCGGGCTGTCCCGGTACATGGCGGCCAGTTGCTCCAACTCCGGCCCGGTGGCGGCCTCCACCACCCGGGACTTCAGGTCTTCAAACCACTCCTGATCCCCGGCGGGCAGCTCCTGATAAGCCAGGCGCAGGCGGGAAAAGGCTTGAGACACCTGGGCCTGCTTTAAGGCGATCTCGGCCAGGAGCGCCTGGGTGGAAAACCATAACGACCGGGGAATGTCCCCCGCGGTGAGGCTGTCCAGGACCTGGGCGGCCTGCTGGTACTGCCCCAGCTTAAAGTAGGCCCGGCCAATGCCGTAGCGGGCCTTCTGGGCCACGGATGGTTCCGGCTGCCGGGCCAGCAAGTTCTGGTAATGGCGCAGGGACCCCTGCCAGTCCCCCACCAGACCCAGCAACTCCGCTTCCCGCAACCTGGCGTCGGTGGCGTGCCTTCCCTGGGGGTAGCGCTCCAGGTAGAGGGCATATTGCTGGAGGGCCTGGCGATAGGCCTGGCGGCGGTAGGCGGCTTCGGCTTCCCGGAAGAGGGATTCTTCGGTCTGCTGAACCGAGGGCGCCTCGGCACCGATAGGAAACAGGGGCAACTCGGCGCAGGCCGGCAGCAGCAGGATGGCTAACGCGAGTACGGCGGCCTTGCGAAACATAATTCTCACTTTCCCCGGGAGAGACCGCTTGGGTGTCGTCTTCTCGTCAGGCCCGGTTGGTTTCAGACCGTGATCAGATGGCCCGGCTCAGGCGCAAGCTGAGCCTTGGCCCCCAAACGGTGATGTCAGCAGAATGAAGAGGTAGGGGCGGGTTTTAAACCCGCCCCCAGAATCAGAGTCCGCCGTCAGGACTTACTTCACCTCCTCGAATTCGGCCTCCACCACCTCTTCTTCCGGCTTTTTGGCCTTCTCTTCGGGACCGGCCCCCGCGGCGCCGGCCCCTGCTCCAGCACCCGGACCAGCGCCCGCCGCGGTCTTGGCGTACATCTGCTCGGCCAGCTTGTGGGAGGACTTCATGAGCTCCTCGCTCCGCTGCTTGATGGCGGTGATGTCGGAGCCTTCCATGGCGGTTTTCAGGGCCGCAATCCGGCTCTCGATGTCCGACCGGGTGGCCGCGTCCACCTTCTCGCCCAAGTCCGCCAAGGTCCGCTCGGTGGTGTAGATCAAGGTGTCGGCCTGGTTGCGGGCTTCGGCCAGCTCCTTCTTCTTGTGGTCTTCCTCGGCGTGCAGCTCCGCCTCCTTGACCAGGTTCTGGATTTCCTCCTTGCTCAGGCCGCTGGGCGCGGTGATGCGGATGGACTGCTCCCGGCCGGTGCCCAGGTCCTTGGCGGAAACATGCACGATGCCGTTGGCGTCGATGTCGAAGGTGACCTCGATCTGGGGCACCCCCCGGGGGGCCGGCGGGATGCCGAAGAGCTCGAACCGCCCCAGGGTCTTGTTGTCCCCGGCCATCTCCCGCTCGCCCTGGAGCACGTGGATGGTCACCGCGGTCTGGTTGTCCGCGGCGGTGGAGAACACCTGGCTCTTGCGGGTGGGAATGGTGGTATTGCGCTCGATGATCTTGGTGAAGACCCCGCCCAGGGTCTCGATGCCCAGGGACAGTGGGGTCACATCCAGCAGCAGGACGTCTTTGACCTCGCCTTTGAGCACCCCGGCCTGGATGGCGGCGCCCACGGCCACCACTTCGTCGGGGTTGACGCCCTTATGGGGGTCTTTGCCGAAGATCTGCTTCACCTTTTCCTGGACCTTGGGCATGCGGGTCATGCCGCCCACCAGGATCACCTCGTCGATGTCCTTGGCCGTGACCTTGGCATCCCGCAGGGCCTGAAGGCAGGGGTTCTCGGTCTGGTCGATGAGATCCCCCACCAGGCCCTCCAGCTTGGCCCGGGTGAGCTTGATGAGCAGATGCTTGGGGCCGGAGGCGTCCGCGGTGATGAAGGGCAGGTTGACTTCGGTTTCCAGGGACGTGGAGAGCTCGCACTTGGCCTTCTCCGCGGCCTCCTTCAGACGCTGCAGGGCCATCTTGTCCTTGCGCAGATCGATGCCTTGCTCCCTTAAAAATTCGTCGGCCAGGTAGTCCATGACCCGCTGGTCGAAATCGTCGCCTCCCAGATGGGTGTCGCCATTGGTGGATTTGACCTCAAAGACGCCTTCACCCAGCTCCAGGATGGAGATATCGAAGGTGCCACCGCCCAGGTCGAAGACTGCGATGCGTTCGTCTTTCTTCTTCTCCAGGCCGTAGGCCATGGAGGCCGCGGTGGGCTCATTGATAATTCTGAGGACGTTCAAGCCCGCAATGGTGCCCGCGTCCTTGGTGGCCTGGCGTTGGGCGTCGTTGAAGTAGGCCGGCACGGTGATCACTGCTTCGGTGACCTTCTCGCCCAGGTACTCCTCCGCGGTCTGCTTCATCTTGGTGAGGACCATGGCGGAAATCTCCGCGGGGGAATAGGTCCGGCCCCGAATCTCCACGTGGGCGTCGCCGTTGGGAGCCCTGACGATTTTATAGGGCAGGATCTTCAGGTCCCGCTGCACTTCCGGGTCTTCAAATTTGCGCCCAATCAGGCGCTTAATGGAAAATACGGTATTTAGCGGGTTGGTGATGGCCTGACGCTTGGCAATCTGGCCCACCAACCGCTCGCCGCTTTCGGTGAAGGCGACCACCGAAGGAGTGGTGCGAGCTCCTTCCACATTGGGGATGACCTTGGGCTCACCCCCCTCCATGATGGCCACGCAGGAATTGGTGGTTCCTAAATCAATGCCGATGGGCTTTGACATTTACATATCCTCCTAATGAGTCGTAACAGTTTCACATGCAGGTTTCTCGGGATTGCGGGCCACCACCACCATGGCCGGCCGGATGAGACGGCCGTGCATGAGGTAGCCCTTTTGCATTTCTTTGAGCACGGTGCAATCGGGAATTTCGCCGGTCTCTTCCTGCATCACCGCATTGTGGAAGGCGGGGTCGAAGGGCTGGCCCACGCTGATGAAAGGACTCACCCCGAATTTTTCCAGGGCCTTCAGGAAAACCTGGTGGACCCGTTCCAACCCCTCCAGCAAAGGAGCCGGTGCCTCGAGCGAACGTCCGTGGTCTAGGGCCAGCTCCAGGTTGTCCACCACGGGCAGCAGTTCCTTGACCAGGTTTTCGTTGGCGAATTGCAGGAGTTCGGCTTTTTCCTTCTCCGTGCGCTTCTTCAGGTTTTCCATCTCCGCGGCCAGACGCAGCACGCGGTTATAATTTTCTTCGGCTTCTTTAGTCTTTTCCTGCAATTGTTCCTGGAGGGAAGCCAGTTCGTCGGGAGTACCCGGGACGGGAGCGGCTTTGGCCGCGGTAACAATTTCCGACTTCTTCCCCTTAACTTCCTTGGACATATGTCAATATCTCCTCCAATGCCAACCAGCCGAATTCCACCTATGAAAACCAGGGGGAGTAGGTCAAGTTTGCCGCTTGTTGAGCAAAGCGGTGACCATGGAGGCGGTGTACCGCACGATGGGGACCAACCGGGCATAATCCATGCGCATGGGGCCGATCACCCCCAGGCTGCCCAGCGGGAGCCGGTGGGAACCGTAAGAAGAAGCCACCAGGCTGAGTTGCATTTCGGGGAAGTGCTCCTCGGGACTGATGATGATTTGCACCCCCTGAGCGGCCATGGTTTGATCCAACAGGGTGATGAGATGGTGCTTCTCTTCAAACGCCTTAAAAATATTTCTGATCTTGGCCACATCCGCGGCAAACTCGGGATAATCCAATATCCGGCTGGTGCCTTCGATATAAAGTTCTTCCTTCTCGTCGTCCTGCAAGGCCTGGCGGCTGAGGCTCAAGGCCTGGGAAATCATCTTGTCCACCAGGTTCTTCTCTTCCACCATCCTGGTCAATATCTGCTGCCGGGACTCCGCCAGGGTGAGGTTCTGGCACAAGCCGTTGACGTACTGGCTGAACCGGTCCAGTTGCTCCTGGCTGTACCGGGTGTCGGTGCGCACGAACCTCGTCTGCGCCTGATTGTCCTGGGAAACCAGGATGATGAGCACTCCGTCGCCGCTCAGGTTGATGAACTGGATGTGCTTGAGGCGCATGCCCTGGGGACGGAGCCCCAGCACCAGGGCCGGGTGACCGCTTACCACGGACAGAACCCGGGAAGCCTGGCGCAGAATCTCCTGGGGTTCGCTCCCCGGAGGAGAAAAGGCCTCCTTGATCTGGCGCTCCATGGAAGGACCCAGTTCCTGGACCGGGAGAATATGATCCACGTAGTAGCGGAACCCCTTGGGCGTGGGAATGCGGCCCGCAGAGGTATGCGGCTGCATAAGATACCCATGCTCCTCCAACTCCAGCATCATATTGCGGATGCTGGCCGAGGACAGGCCCAACCCCGAAACCTTGGATACCGTCCGGGAGCCCACCGGCTCCCCGGTGACGATGTACTGGGCTACCACGGTTTTAAGGACGCTGATGTCTCGATCTGCCAGAGCTTCCATAAAGCTTCCCAGACGCGTTTCAAATTATAAATCTAATTCTGCAAAGTTATTTTGTCAAGATATCGGGATATTTGCTTATCTCCGCTAGTAAGGCCGAAAGAGCCGCGGCGATCTTATCCCCCCTTTCATCCCTGGCAGCGGTGGCGGATGGACTCCCCCTCCACCATGTAGACCACCTGTTCGGCGATGTTGGTGGCGTGATCTCCCACCCGCTCCAGGTTGCGCACCACATTGATTTGGCTCTGGCCCTCGAGGATGGTATCCGGCGCCGCGGCCATCTCCTGGAGCAGGTCAGCAATGATGTCCCGGTCCATTTCATCCACGATGTTGTCAGCCTTGCACACCTGCCGGGCCAGCTGGCCGTCGCGCTCCAGGAAGGCCTGCAAGCTCTGCCGCACCATTTCCTGAACGGCCTGCACCATCTCCTTAAGCTGGGGGTGAGCCTTCCCAGGGGGGCGGTGCTCCAGAGCCAAAACCTCTTCGGCGATGTTGGTGGCGGAGTCGCCGATGCGCTCCAGCTCCTCGATGATGTGATCTATGGCCATGAGCTGCCGGAGATCGATGGCCACGGGCTGATAGAGCGCAATGAGGCGGATGCATTCGCTGTCGATGAATTCCTCCAGCCTGTTGATGGTTCCATCACCTTTAATGACCTGGTTGGCCAGGTCCGGGTCGGGGGTGAAAAATGCGGCCACGCTTTGGTCAATGGCTTCTTGAGCCAGGCGGGCCAGTTCCAGCAACTTGTCCTTCAGAGCCCCCAGTTCCCGATGAAACTTGTCCGGCGCCGCACTAAAGCCTCCGGTTTCCGCCGCCATGTGAGCACCTCGAGCAAAATCTTAACAACCTTACCTTATCATTCCAGGCCCGGTCCGACAATTTCTAAAATCGCCCTGGCCCCGGCGCCGGGGGAATTTGAAATATTTTTAAAAAAGCTAGGCAATTTCTAATTTTTTTATAAGGGTAGAAAATTTCTTTACTATTTTCATTAGTGTGCTATGGTGGGCTCTGCAATCACCAGGTGGGGAGAGCGCTTTTCAGGTCAGGTGGGGGATGATGACGCGCAAATCGATCTTCACGGTGTGGATGGTGGTTCTATGCGGCATGATTCTATGCCGCCCGTGCCTGGGCATTACTCCTTATGATGATGTCATGGTGCAACAGGCCGTGCAGAACCTGCAGCAGGAAAACTACGATGAAGCCGTGGCCCTCCTGACGGAGGCCTGGCAGAAGGGAACCCGCACTCCGGAAAAAGCCTTCCTGCTGGGGCAGACTTACCGCCTCATGATGAATTACCCGAAGGCCAGGGATTTCCTGGAAGAGGCCCTGCGCCTCAAGCCCAACTTTCCCCAAGCGCAACTCATGCTGGCCGACACTTTAATCGCCGTCGATCGGCCCAAGGAAGCCCTGCCGGTTCTCCAAAAACTGGAGCCCACCGGCTATGAACCGGGCCAGACCAATTTCCTCCTGGGCATGGTGATGGTGAAGGAAGGCAAATACAGCGAGGCCCTGGAGTATTTCCGCAAGGCCGAACAGGACCCCAAGGTGGCCCAGGAAGCGGCTTTTCAGGCCAGTCTGGCCCTGGCCGCGCTCAACCGCCTGAAGGAAGCCCGGGCCTCCATGGAAAAAGTTATCACCCTGGGACCGGAAACCCAGACCGCGGACTTCGCCCAACGTTATATGGGGCTCCTGGAGAAACGCCTCCAGGAGACCAAGCCCTTCCGTATCGGGGTCTCCGCGGGAGTTGATTACGACTCCAACGTCACCCTGCAACCCGGGGGCGCCGGGGCGGCGGCGGTAACCGCCGGGCAGGGGGACCTGGTCTACACCCAGACCGCCACGGTGGAATATAACTTCCTTGCCGACAAGCCGTTCAACATTCTGACCCAGTACGCTTATTATCAGAACTTCCACCGCCGCATCCCCACCTTTGACCTGCTAAGTCATTACTGGGCCGTCATTCCGACCTACAACTTCAGTAAGGGCCGGATCTGGTTTCCCGTTAGCTACAACTACGCCGACGTGCAGTCCGACAAATACTACACCGGGTTCCTTTGGACCCCCACCCTCCTCTATCTGCTTACCCCCAAGGTGGGATTGGAACTCGGCGCCCGCTACAACCGCAAGACCTACTGGACCCCGGTCTTTCTGCCCCAGGACGAGCGCACCGGCAACAACTTCGGCTTCAGTACGGGCCTTTATTATTTTTTCAAAAGACAGACCGGCTTCCTCCAGGCCCGGTTCAGCTATGAGCACGATAACACCCAGGGCAGCAACTGGAACAACTCCACCTACCGGTGGCTCCTGGCCCTCTTGTATCCGGTCACGGACAAGCTGAAGTTCAACTGTTTCCTGGACTTTTATATCCAGCCTTTCGAGCACGTGTTCTTTAACGGGGCCACCATTGACGGCTTTGCCGGGTCTCCCCTCCTTCAGCAACCTAGGCGCTTCGACAAAACCCTGATCTCGGGAGTGCAGGCCACCTACCAGATCTACAAGGGACTGGAATTCAACGTGCATTATTTCTACACTCGGGATAACTCCAACATCGCCCTTTACGACTATAACCGCCATATCGTGGGCTGTCAGTTGGGCTACAAGTATTAAGGAAGCCAAACCCGAGGACTCTTAACCCGGGCGTTTCCGCCCGCATTGCTGCCACTGCATTTATACGCCCCTCGGCGGCCGCGGTTCCTCCAGCGTTCCTGATGATCCGCAGCAGGGCTGGAACTTCCCTATTGGGGGGGCTCCCGTAGCCTTTCCTTGGAGGTGCCGGCCCCCGGAAGGGGGAGCGTGGCCGACGGGGTGCCGTTTCATTGATCCCCCTATCCCCTCTTAATCAACCAGGGGAACTCAAGGGATTTAAAACCCCTTGGTAAAAGCGGGATTAAGGCAGGAGTACCATAACTTAACCAGCCATGGTCGCCCGATTTAAACAGATATCCGCTGCCGGCCTCACAGCAAAGACTTCCCGACACCATAGGGGGTTAGCAAAATAGGTTAATTCGCCGAAACATTTTGCAAGCGCCTTTTAATGTTAAAGATAATGGCCGTCAAGTTCAATTTTTTAACCAGGATGCTTCCCGATTTCGGCCAATTCCTCGTTAACTTTCTGAAACAGCGTCCCCCTGGCGCCCGAATATTTGCCGGGATTAAGTTATTTTTTTTCTAAAGATTTCACGAATATATTTTCGCGGTTTTTTGGTTAAGTTATTGCAATCTATAACTGGAGGACTCTCTCAAATCCCTCCAGTCACCTCCAGAGTCAAGGGGAAAACCATGAGCAGGCGCATTTTCTGGATGGCAGCGATCTTGTTGTTGGCGTTGGTTTGGGGGCTTCCCCAGGGGGCCCAGGCCCAGGTGGTGGGGCGCATCACCCAGATGGAAGGCCGGGTGGACGTCCTGAAAGGCGGCAAGCTGCCGGCCACTCCGGCCAAGGTGGACGACTCCCTGCAGGTGGGGGACGTGGTCCGCACCAAATCTCTGTCCAAGGCCCAGCTTACTTTCATGGACAACTCCGTGGTCACCATCTCTCCCGAGAGCCGGCTGGCCATCGAAGAGTACATGTTCGATCCGGCCCAGGGGAAGCGAAGCGCAGTCCTGCAAATG
>Ga0315268_10003628_pt1 | contig 16948 bp, 19 predicted proteins | sample C1_top_MG_FD_204535 | JGI IMG/M metagenome (GOLD analysis project Ga0315268, IMG submission 204535) | Sediment microbial communities from Yellowstone Lake, YNP, Wyoming, USA - C1_top | ecosystem: Environmental > Aquatic > Freshwater > Lake > Sediment | place: USA: Wyoming | collected 2017-08-01
AAATCATGGTCCCCCGCCTGGAGATCGTGGCCGTGGACCGGGACACCCCCCTGAAGGAAATCATCCCCGTGGTCCTGGAAAAGGGCCACTCCCGCCTGCCGGTCTTTGAAGGCAACATCGACCACATCGTCGGCATCCTCCTGGCCAAGGACCTGCTGGCCTTCTGGCAGACCCCGGAAGAGACCTGGGACCTGGGCCGGGTGCTGCGGCCCCCTTACTTCATCCCCGAGTCCAAGAAAATCAGCGACCTCCTGCGGGACCTGGTGGAGCGCAAGACCCAGATCGCCATCGTCATCGACGAATACGGCGGCACCGCGGGCCTTATCACCATGGAGGACCTGCTGGAGGAGATCGTCGGCGAGATCTATGACGAATACGACCGCATCCAGCCCCGCCTCCTGCCCCAGGAAGACGGCTCCGTCCTGGTGGACGCCCGCCTGGACGTGGAGGAGCTCTTGGACCACTTCGACCTGCCCCGGCCCCAAGGCAAGTTCGAGTCCGTGGGGGGACTCCTCATTCACCTCCTGGGCCGGGTGCCCCAGGTGGACGACCGGGTGACCGTGGACAACCTGGAACTCACCGTCACCGCCGCGGACGAACGCCGGGCCAAAATGGTGCGGGCCCGCCTGCTGCCGCCGGAGGCCGCGGGGTGAGGGGGGAGGAAAGGAGCTTTGGGGGAGGGGGCTAAGGGCCGAGGGCCCTTACCCCCTCCCCCCAACCCCCACCCCCAATCCCCATAAGGGTGAAAAAAATTAGCCGGGGAAGCCGGGGCCAAGACCCCGCCTTCCCCGGTAAACCTTAGATGGCTTAAGAAGAAAGGGGAATTTGCCATGAAGATTTATGGCTATGGGGAAGATGCCCTCACTTTTTGGGCGTTGCAGAACCGGCTACCGCAGATTCTGGCTCAACTTAATGATTCTTCAGCACCATCGGAGTGCGAGATCTTTTTCCGGCCCAGCTTCGGCCGTCGAGGAGGTCCAGACAGGTCAGAGTTCGGCGAGTTTGACTTCATTATCCTGGCCAGGGAATGCCTCTACCTGGGCGAGAGCAAGTGGGACAAGTCCCCGGAGTTGACCGATCAGGGCGATATTAAGCTACGCGATGAGCAGCGCCTCCGGCACCAGCTTTTTGCCTTCTATGTTCAGGAATGGGATATGGTCAATATTCGGACTGGGGTGAGTTCGTCAAGAAAGGTGAGCCTCTGCTTAAGAAGAAAGGAATTGTAAAACGGTTAGCTCGCGAAGGTAACCTTCTCGCCGAGAACCTGAGGGCAACCATAGGAATCATCCAGGGCCATTTCACTCAGATGCCGCAGATTCAAAATGTTCTTCTTTACTTATATGGCCACTTGAGGAAGCAAATAAACCGTGCCAATGATTTCAAGATCGTTTCGATAGAATACCCTGCGGGGAATTTTATAGAATTATAAGACATGAACAGCAAGAAAACTCCAAGCGTATCTGACCTTTCCCCGGGCCCGCGCCTTTTGGCCCTGGGCGCCGCGGTGCTCTCGGGGCTGCTCCTGGCCGCGGCCTTCCCCAAGTGGGACCAGACCTACCTGCTGCCCGTGGCCCTGGTGCCCCTTTTCTGGGCGCTCCGGGGCCGGTCCCGGAAGGCCGCCCTGGCCCTGGGCCTGGCCGCGGGGCTGGCCTACTTCCTGGGTCTGCTGTACTGGATCGTTTACGTCACTTACGTTTTCGGGGGTATGCCTCTGCCCCTGTGCCTCCTGACCCTGCTTTTACTGGCTGGCTACCTCAGTCTCTACCGTATGGTTTGGGCCTTGGGGGTGAACTGGGCCGAGCAGCGCGGCTTCTCCGTCCTGTGGTTCGCCCCCGCCCTGTGGGTGGCCCTGGAGCTGGGCCAGACCTACATCTTCAGCGGCTTCCCCTGGGAACTCCTGGGCACCGGCCTGTACCGCTCGCCCCTGCTGCTCCAGGCGGCGGACTTAACCGGGGTGTACGGCCTCTCCTTCCTGGTGGTCCTGGTCAACGCCGCCCTGTATATGCTCCTCTTTCCACCCGCGGGGGCGCGTCGGCCGCTCAGGCCCCTGGCCGCGGTGGGCCTGATTCTCCTGGCCTGGGTGGGCTACGGCTACTTCCGCCTGGGGGCAGTGGCCCGGCTGGCCGCGGCGAGCCCCAAGGTCCAGGTGGCCGTGGTCCAGGGCAACATCCAGCAGGGGGAAAAGTGGAAGAAGGAGATGGTCCGGGCCACGTTGGAGCAGTACGCAAAACTGACCCGGCAGGTCAAGGGGGCGCACCTCATCATCTGGCCCGAGACCGCCGCGCCCTTCTTCTTCCTGCGCACCCCGGACTTCACCGCCCAGGTGCAGGACATCGCCCGGACCAGCGGTGGCTACCTGCTCTTCGGCGCGCCCGCCCTGGAGCTTACCACCCAGGGGGAGAGTGTTTATAACCGGGCCTGTCTGCTGAACCCCCAGGGCGAGGTGGCGGGCTACTACGACAAGGCCCACCTGGTGCCCTACGGCGAATATGTGCCGCTGAAGCGCTACCTGCCCTTCCTGGGCAAGATGACCCTGATGGTGGGCGACCTGTGCCCCGGGACCCCCGGGGGGGTGGTGTCCCTGCCGGAAGGCGCGGTGGGGCCCCTGGTGTGCTTTGAGTCCATTTTCCCCGAGCTTTCCCGGGCCCAGGTGCAGAACGGGGCGCGGCTCTTGGTGAACCTCACCAACGACGCCTGGTACGGCACCACCAGCGCGCCTTACCAGTCCCTGGCCATGGCGGCGGTGCGCTGCGTGGAGACCCACGTGTGCATGGCTCGGGCCGCCAACACCGGCATTTCCGCCTTCGTGGGCGGCGACGGCCGCATCCTCTGGGAGTCGGGCCTCTTCGTCCCCGTGGCCAAAAGCATGGAACTTCCCTGGCTCCCCGGCGGCAGCCTCTACACCCGCATCGGCGACGCCTTCGCCTGGGCCTGCACCGTCCTGGCCGGCCTCACCCTCATCCTGGGCCGCCGGCGCCTGACCCATTGATCGATGACCACCGAAAACCGAAAACCGAAAACCGAAAACAGTCTTTTCAAGTGCGGTTACGTCGCGCTCATCGGCGTGCCCAACGTGGGCAAGTCCACCCTACTTAACCGCCTGGTGGGGGAGAAGCTCTCCATCACCTCCCCCAAGCCTCAGACCACCCGGCACCGCCTCCTGGGCATCTTGAATGCACCCGGGGCCCAGCTTTTATTCATGGACACCCCGGGCATCCGGGAGCCCAAAGGAGCCCTGAACCAGGCCCTGCTGCAGTCAGTGCTGGCCGCGCTCTCGGAGGCTGACGTGGTGGTGTGGCTGGTGGAGCCCCGGCCCCCGGACCCCGAAGATAAGGTGCTGCTGCCCCTCCTGCAAAAGCTGGAGCGCCCCCTGGTGGTGGCGGTGAACAAGGTGGACCTGGTGGCCAAGCCCCGGCTCCTGCCCGTGATGGCCGCCTATCATGAGCTCTTCCCCGCCTCCCCCATCGTGCCCGTGAGCGCCCTCCTGGGGGACGGCGTCCCGGACCTGGTTCAGGAGATTATCCAGCTCCTGCCCGAAGGTCCGCCCCTTTACCTGGAGGACCAGCTCACCGACCAGCAGGAGCGCTTCCTGGCCGCGGAGCGCATCCGGGAGCGCCTGCTGCACCACCTCGGCCAGGAGATCCCTTATGCGGTGGCGGTGGTGCTGGAGGAGTTCGACGAGCGGGAGCGCCCCCGCCTGGTGCGCATCCGGGCCACCATCTACGTGGAGCGGGAGTCCCAGAAGGGCATGGTCATCGGCAAACAGGGGAGGCTCTTGAAGACCATCGGCAGCGAGGCCCGGGGCGAGATCGAAGGCCTCCTGGGGTCCCAGGTCTTTCTGGAGCTTAGGGTCAAGGTGTGGAAGAACTGGCGCCGGGACCCCCGGGCCGTCCGCCTCCTGGGCTACCAGGGCTGAGCCGCCCCTGGATGGCCTTGGCCGGGCCGATTGACAATTCCCCTGATTGTGCTCACAATAAAAGCACGAGGCATGACATGGGACGCCGCCTGGCCCCCCCTATTTTCCTGGCCCTCCTTTTCCTGGCCTGTCCCCGGTGGGTAGAGGCCGCGTCCTGGCTTGAGTGGGGCACCCAGGGTTCCTACGTCCACCAGACGGCACACCTGCTCTTTGCCGGGGCCATGCTCTTTTTCATCTACGAGATGGTCCACGAAGGCCTCCAGAAATTTCGGGGCTTCCGCTACCTCATTTGGGCTTGTGGGATACTGGCCCTCTGGAACCTGGACGCGTTCGTGGGCCATGCGGTGGAGTGGTCCTACACCAACCCGGTGATCCTGGGCCGCGGCCTCTCCCGCCTGTTGCTCATGGAAAACTACGTTTCCTGGGTTTATTACGTCACCCAGATTGACCACTTTCTCTTCCTGATCCCGGCGTTCTATCTGTTTTACCGGGGCCTCAAGACCTTCGCCCAGGAGGCCCGGTCCGGTCCGTGATGCTTGCCCTGCCCCTGTTCCCCATCTGGTTCGTGCAGGTCGTGGCCTCGGCCCTGGTCATCCTCTTTTCCGTGCTGTCTTTAAGAATTACCCGGGGGCTCATGGGCCGGGACCCGGAGAACGCCCTGTGGCTTTTCCTGGACTGGCTCACCGTGTGTTTTGTCATCTTCTCCATCACCCAAGCCATGTCCCACTTTATCCAGAGTGTCATCAATTTCTACGGGGAGAGCGAGGCCTTGTGGCGGGTAAGACGGCTCTTCGGGGGGTTTGACAGCACCATCTACGTGGTCATCACGGCCATCACGCTGTTTTTCCACCGCATCCAGCGCCTCTACCGCCGCATGGAGGCGGACCACCACCAGCTGGAGGAGACCTCCCACGAGATCCTGGCCCTGAACCGGGAGATGGAGGCCCTGGTGATGGAGCGCACCATGGCGGAGATGGCCTTAGGGATGGCCCACGGCTTGCGCAACCCCCTGCACGTCATCGGCGGCTTCAGCCACCGGCTCCTCAAGAAGACCGACCCGGAGGACCCGGCCCGGGCCTGGGCCACGGCCATCGCCGAGGAGGCCCGGCGCATCGAGCACATGGTGGAGCGCTTTGAATCCCTGGCCCAGCGCAAGGTCTCCTTTTTCGGCCAGGAGGACCTGAACATCATCGTCCAGGGCACCCTGGAGCTGCTCCGGCCGGAGCTCCGGGCCAAGAACATCGCCCTGATGGTGGACCTGCACCGCGCCCCGCTGGTGGGGCGCCTCAACACCCACCTCCTGAAGGTGGCCCTGGCCCACCTGGTGCGCAACGCCATCGAGGCCACCCCGCCTTATGGCAAGGTGATGGTGCGCACCGGGCTGGAAAAGAATTACGCCGTGCTGGGAATCCAGGACACCGGCCGGGGCATGTCTCCGGAGGCGGTGGACAAGGTCTTCATTCCCTTCTACACCACCAAGATCGGGGGCACCGGTTTGGGCATGGTGTTTGTGCGCCAGATCGTGGACGAGCACCGGGGCACTATCAGCCTGGAGAGCCAGGTAGGGCGGGGCACCACCGTGACCATCCGGCTGCCCCACCGCTTCGCTGAAGCCGCCGGGGTCTCCGAGGAGAGCGGCGCCCCCACCGCCCAGCCGCCTGCCGGGACTTAGTTGGGGTTTGAGGGGATGGTCAGGAGTAGCAGAGGGAGAGCAGGCGCCCTCGCCTGCACGCCCCCGCCTGCCAAGCAACAGCCGAGGGCCGCGGTGCTACATTTTCTCGCTCCCATGCCCTCCCGTAAGTTGCCCTCTGAGAGTAAGACCAGGTGGTGAACAGCAAAATTGAGTCAGGCAAATGCCTGGCCCAGTGCCGGGAGTGCGGCGCCTGGCGGGAGGTCGCCCCGGCCCCGGCCCGGGCGGACTCCTTTTTCGAGTTCTGGGAGGCGGAGTTTTCCTGCTGCGGACTGACCCAGAAGGCGGTCTTCACCCTGGAGAAGACGGTGGACGACGTGCACTGAAGCGGGGGCGCTTGACACCGGGGCCCGGGTGATTAACTTGACAACAGGTCAACAGTCAAGGAGCCTGAGGCCACCATGGGGAAAAGGGAAGAATACCAGGCCAAGATCGAGGCCCAGCTCAAGAAGTGGAGCGCCGAGCTGGAGGAGCTGAAGGCCAAGGCCGCCAAGGCCGGGACGGACGCCAAGGCGGAGCTGAACAGGCAGATTGAGACCCTCAAGGCCAGGCAGGACACGGCCCAAAAGAAGCTGAAGGAACTCAAGGCCGCCAGCGGCGAGGCCTGGAAGGACGTGAAAAGCGGCCTGGAGAAGACCGTGGCCGACCTGAAGGAAGCCTGGAGCGGCGCCCTGTCCCGGTTCCGCAAAAAGGGCCAGTAATTTTTATTGCAGGTCGGGTGAGCAAAGATGACTATCACGACGCTTTTAATACTGCTGGGGCTTCTGGGCCTGGGCGCGGTGGGGACCCGCCGCCTCAAGCCGGCCCGGGTCAAGATCAAACGCCGGGGAAAATAGCCGGGCCGCCTCTGGAGCCGCGCGTCATGCAATAAATTAGCCGGGGAAGTCGGGGTGCAAAGCCCCGCCTTCCCCGGCCTGTTTTGGGAGGGAGAGTTGGGGGATGAGGGTGGGGGGCAGGCGAGGGTGCCTACCCTAAATACGGCCCTCCCTTCATTTCCCACGCTCAGTCTTTCTTCAGGGCGATGGCGTCGATCTCCACCGACACCCCCCGGGGCAGGCCCGCGGCCTGGATGGTGGTGCGGGCCGGCGGGTGCTGGGGGAAAAACTCGGCATAGGCCCGGTTCATCTCGGCAAAATCCGCCAGGTCCGCCAGATAGACCGTGGTCTTGACCACGTCCTTCAGGGCCAGGCCCGCGGCGGCCAGGATCGCCTTGAGGTTGGTGATGGCCTGGACGGTCTGGATGACGATGTCGCCTGGCGCCAGGCGCCCCTGGGCGTCCAGGGGAATCTGCCCGGAAACAAAGATAAAGGGGCCCGCGGCGATGGCCTGGCTGTACGGGCCCACCGGGGCCGGGACCTGATCCGTGGTAATGACGGTCTTTTTCATAAGTCATCTTCCTTTGCGCTCTGGGGCCCCCGGGGATAAAAGTCTTGAAGGTGGGGGCCTATTTTGCTAATTTTTAAGGAAAACCCAGGAGGACGGCCATGGGGCTGTACTTGAAGTGCCCGGGGTGTCAAGCCCCCATCCCCATCTACGAGAAAGCCTGCCCCCGCTGCGGGCAGTCCCTGCAGAACCTCCCCCGGGAGCACCGGGTTTACGTGATTGAGCCGGGCGGCGGGGCCCCGGCTGAAGCCTCCCCTGCTGCCGCTCCCCGGGCCGCGGCGTCCCCCGCCAAGGCCGCCAGAAAGCCCAGGGCCCCCAAGAAGAAGACCTAAGGCGCCCCTTTCAGGACTCCCAGGAGCAGCTCCACCAACCGCGGTTCGGTCCGGGCCACCGTGGCCACGATGTCTTCCAGGCGCACGGGGGCCATCTCCGCCGGCAGGTTCAGGTTGCTGATGACGCTCAGCCCCAGCACCCGGAGCCCGGCGTGCACCGCACAGATGGCCTCGGGGACGGTGGACATGCCCACCGCGTCGGCCCCGGCCAGCCTCAGAAACCTGGTTTCCGCGGGGGTCTCCAGGCTGGGCCCCTTAACCGCCACGTAAACCCCGGTTCTTAAGGTCAGGCCCTGGCGGGCCGCCACTGCCAAAGCCAGATCCCTGAGCTCCCGGTCGTAGACCCGGCTCATATCGGGAAAGCGGGGCCCCCAGGCGTCCAGGTTTTCCCCCACTAGGGGGTTGTCCCCCAGGAAGTTGAGGTGGTCGGCGATGAGCATCAGCTCCCCGGCGCCGAACGCGGGGTTGAGGCCGCCCGCGGCATTGGTGAGGACCACGCTTTTCACCCCCAGGGCCGCCATCAGGCGCACCGGAAAGGTCACCTGGCGCAGGGTGTGGCCTTCGTAAGCGTGAAGGCGCCCCAGGAAGACCAGCGCCGGCCGGCCCGCCAGGTGTCCCCAGTGGAGGCGGCCCTGGTGCGCCGGGCTGGTGGCCCGGGGGAAGTGGGGCAGGTCCACGTAAGGCAGCTGGCCGCCCTCCTGGAGGTGCTCACAGAGGAGGGTCAGGCCGGTGCCTAGGACCACCCCCCAGTCCGGCACGAACCTCAGGAGCGGCGCCAGAAAGGAAGCGCATTCCTCCACCTGGGCCTGGTAGTGCTGCGCCGTCAGGGGCATGCCGTTTAGCATAAGGCGGATTTGCCGGTTCGTCAATGCCCCGCCCTTCTTTGTCCTTGACAGTTTCCCGGGGTGTTGTAAATTAATCTAAGAGGGTTCGGAAGCATGGGCAGACCAAGAAAATGCCGCTGGGTGGAAACCCAGCCGTGCGCCACCTTTTTCAAGCCCCGGGGGGTGCCGCTCCGGCTCTGCGAGCAGACGGTCATCACCGTGGACGAACTGGAAGCCCTGCGCCTGGCGGATTTCCTGGAGATGACCCAGGAAGAAGTGGCCAAAAAGATGCAGGTCTCCCGTCCCACCGTCACCCGGATGCTGGCCCGGGCCCGCCGCGCCGTGGCCGACGCCCTGGTGCACGGTAAGGCCATCTGCATCGAGGGTGGCGACTACCGCCTGGGGCGCCAGTGCGACGCCTGCGGCCAGTGGGCCGCCCTGGAAACGGCCGCCGAGTTCTGCTGCCCTGAGGCAGACGCCGGCGAACCGGAAGTGCAGGACTAGCCCCGGCCCTCCATCACCACCAAATCCTTGGCCGCCGTCCTTTGGGGGAGGACAAAGGAACATGGCCGAATTCACCACTTACAAAGACGCCGGGGTGGATATTGACCGGGCCGAGGCCTTTATCGACCAGATCCGGCCCCTGGTGAAATCTACTTACCGCACCGGGGTGCTGGGGGAGATCGGCCACTTCGGGGGCCTCTTCCACCTGGACGTGCAGAAATACCAGGACCCGGTGCTGGTCTCCGCCACCGACGGGGTGGGCACCAAGGTCAAGATCGCGGTGCTCATGGACAAACATGACACCATCGGCATCGACCTGGTGGCCATGTGCGTCAACGACATCATCGTCCACGGCGCCACCCCCCTGTTTTTCCTGGACTACCTGGCCATGGGGCGGCTGGCCAATACCGTGGCCACCCAGATCATCGAAGGCGTCACCCAGGGCTGCCGCCAGGCCCGCTGCTCCTTGATCGGCGGGGAGACCGCGGAGATGCCCGGCATCTACCAGCCCGGGGAATACGACCTGGCCGGGTTCGTGGTGGGCGTGGTGGAGCGGGACCACATCATCGACGGCTCGGACATCGCGGTGGGCCACAAGATCATCGGCGTGGCCGCCAGCGGCCTCCACGCCAACGGCTACTCCCTGGTGCGCAAAGTCCTGCTGGAAAAGGGGGGCTACCAGGTCACCGACCAGGTCCCGGAGTTGGGCGGGCCCCTGGGGGAAGAACTGCTCAAGCCCACCCGCATCTACGCGGACACGGTCCTCAACCTGCTCCGGGACTTTCCCTTGAGCGGCATCTGCCACGTCACCGGCGGGGGCTTGACGGAAAACCTGCCCCGCATCCTGCCCAAGCCCTGCCGGGCGGCCATCAAGCTGGGCTCCTGGCCCGTGCCCCCCATCTTCTCCTTCCTCCGGGAAAAGGGGAACATTCCCGAAGCGGAGATGCTGCGCACCTTCAACAACGGCGTGGGCCTGGCCCTGGTAGTGGCCGAGGAGCTGGTCCCCGACGTGCTCCTGCGCCTCCAGGGGCTCAACGAGCAGGGTTTCGTCATCGGCGACATCATCCCCCGCAAAGACGACGAAGCGCCGCTGGTGTATCGGTAGCACAGGCGTCCCCGCCTGTGAACCTTTTGGGGGAGAGGACCAGGGGTTTCCACAGGCTGGAAAGCCTGTGCCACTGGCCCCGGCCACCCTCCCCCAAACCCCCTCCCCCAACCCCCATAAGGTTTATCCTGGTGGCACAGGCTTTCCAGCCTGTGCCGGTAGCGCCGGCGTCCCTGCCGGCGATAACTCCTTCCCCCCCAATGCCTTGTAGGGGCGCAATTCATTGCGCCCTGTTCACCAGGGCGTGATAAATTACGCCCCTACCATGGGTAAAGAGCCGGCGTCTGGAGGTCAAAGACATCCAGCCTGTGATGGTGCGCCGGCCTCCGTGCCGGCCTTGCACCGCCGTTCCCGCTGGTGCTACCGGCCATTTATGAGGGTCGGGTAGGGGGGTGAGGGCAGGGCGGCGGCGGGTGGCTCCTTTTGATCAAACGAAATGCATGGGAAAGGGGGAATGTAGGGGCGGGTTTTAAACCCGCCCCTACATAACAATAACCTTAGTGGGGCGGGCCTCTGTGCCCGCCCCTCGGGCGGCCAGGGACGGCCGCCCCACCATTGTTCTGGCGCGGCGTGGCGTGGCGCTAATCCCTTAACAAAGTTCTCAGGGATAAATCCCCCTCCCTTGAGGGGAGGGGGATGGGGGGAGGGTGATGAACCTGGGAATACCAAAGAAATAGCCACCCCCACCCTGGCCCTCCCCCCTCCAGGGGGAGGGATTTTGGAGGGCAGGCGAGGGCGCCTACCCTACACGGGCCGGCGGGGACGCCGGCGGGGACGGCGGCGCAGAAGGCCGGCACGGAGGCCGGCCCTACCATTTTCGGCCCTCCCCCCCTGCAACAAAATGTTGACAAGGGCTGGTGGGGATGGTAGAAATTCTTTAACCCAGGGCTTGGATCCGGCTTGGCGTGCGGACTGAGACTCGGCGGGCGCACTTTCACCCCCAGAGAATCAGTCTGGGGTTTTTTTATGGAGATGATCTCCCGCCCGCAAGAGATGCAGTCCCAGGCCGGGGCCTGGCGGGCCCAGGGGCTCAGAATCGTGCTGGTCCCCACCATGGGCTATTTCCATGAGGGGCACCTGAGCCTCATGCGCCACGGCCGGACCCTGGGGGATAAGCTGGTGGTGAGCCTCTTCGTCAACCCCGCCCAGTTCGGGCCGGCGGAAGACCTGGCGCGCTACCCCCGGGACCTGGAGCGGGACGCGGCCCTGGCCCGGGAGGTGGGAGCGGACGTCCTCTATACCCCCGGCGCGGAGGACATGTACCCCCAGGGGTACCAGACTTTTGTGACGGTGGAGGAACTCACCCGGGGCCTGTGCGGCGCCTCCCGCCCGGGGCATTTCCGGGGGGTGGCCACGGTGGTGCTGAAGCTCTTTCACCAGGTGCAGCCCCACGTGGCCGTGTTCGGGGAGAAGGACTACCAGCAGCTTCAGGTGGTGAAGCGGATGGTGGCGGACTTGGACGTGCAGGTCACGATCGTGGGCCGCCCCATCGTCCGGGAGCCTGACAGCCTGGCCATGAGCTCCCGGAACACGTATCTCAGCCCGGAGGAGCGCCAGTCCGCGTTATGTTTGTACAAGTCTCTCCAGGCGGCCCGGAGGCTGGTGGGCAGCCGGGTGAACTCCCGGGAGAAAATTTTGGCGACGGTTAAGGACCTCATTAGCCGGACGCCGCATACTCGCATCGACTACGTAGCCCTGGTGCACCCGGAGACCCTGGAGGAGGTGGAGGCCGTCCGGGGGGAGGCCCGCCTGCTACTGGCCGTGTGGGTGGGCCACACCAGACTCATTGACAATATCCAGTTGTTGGAGAGCACCCCATGCTGCGTGTAATGATGAAATCCAAGATTCACCGGGCCACGGTCACCGAGGCCAATCTGGACTACCAGGGTTCCCTCACCCTGGACACCGACCTCATGCGGGCCGCGGACATCCTGCCCTACGAGATGGTGCACGTCTATAACATCAGCAACGGCGAGCGCTTCGAGACCTATGCCCTGGAGGGGAAGGCGGGGAGCGGCGTGGTCTGTTTAAACGGCGCCGCGGCCCGGAAAGGCGCGGTGGGCGACCTGGTCATCATCACCACTTACGCTACTTACGGAGCCGCGGAATTGGCCCGGCACCAGCCCAAGGTCGTCCTGGTGGACGCCCACAACCGCGTCCGGGAAACCGGCGCCGGCGAAAAACCCCTGACCCTCTTCTCCCGGTCCGGCTGAAGCTGCATGGCTCAAGGTTTGGGGGAGCCGGCTGCAGCCCTGGCACGCGGCCGCGGGGAAGACCGCCGTCTCCGGCTCTCGGGTCCCTGCCTGCATAAAATCCTTGTTTTTTCCCCGGGGTAATAGTTAAGATTATTGGGTTAAGGTGGGGCCTCCCCCTCCTCCCTGATTTTTTGTAAAGGAGGCCGTTAAGGATGGCCAAGAGCGATTTTTTGTTCACCTCGGAGTCCGTTACCGAGGGGCATCCGGACAAGGTGGCGGACCAGATTTCCGACGCCATTCTGGACGCCATCATCGGCCAGGACAAATATGCCCGGGTGGCCTGCGAGACCCTGGTGACCACCGGGCTGGCCATGATCGCCGGGGAGATCACCACCACGGCCCGGGTGGACTATCCGGACATCGTCCGGCACACCATCAAAGACATCGGCTACTGCGACTCCGCCATGGGCTTCGACTGGGAGACCTGCGCGGTGCTCACCTCCGTCGACCGCCAGTCGCCGGACATCGCCCTGGGGGTGGAAGGCCGGGGCCTGACCCCGGAGCAGGGGGCCGGGGACCAGGGGCTGATGTTCGGCTATGCCTCCACCTCCACGGCCAACCTGATGCCCATGCCCATCTGGTATGCCCACCGCCTGGCAGAAAGGTTGGCCAAGGTGCGGAAAAACGGGACCCTGCCTTTTCTGCGCCCCGACGGCAAGACCCAGGTGACGGTGCGCTACGAGAACGGCTTCCCCAGGTCCATCCACACCGTGGTCATTGCCGCGCAGCACAACCCGGAGGTGAAATATGAAGACCTCAAGGAAGCCATCGTCGAGGAAGTGATCAAGAAGACCATCCCGGCGCCGCTGCTGGAAAAGGATACCCGCTTTCTGGTGAACACCACCGGCCGCTTTGTGGTGGGCGGGCCCCTGGCCGACTGCGGCATGACCGGGCGCAAAATCATCGTGGACACTTACGGCGGCCGGGGCTACCATGGCGGCGGCGCCTTCTCCGGCAAGGACCCCACCAAAGTGGACCGCACCACCTCCTACATGCTGCGCCACGTGGCCAAGAACGTGGTGGCCGCGGGGCTGGCCAACCGCTGCGAAGTGCAGGTGGCTTATTCCATCGGCCTGCCCGACCCCCTGTCCATCATGATCGATACCTTCGGTACTTCGGTCATCCCCGAAGATAAGATCCTGGAGATCATCCGCAGCACTTTTATCTTCAAGCCCGCGGGCATGATCCAGTATCTGGACATGCAGCGCCCCTTCTTCAAGAAGACCGCGGCTTACGGCCACTTCGGCCGCACCGACCCGGACTTCACTTGGGAATACGTCAACAAGGTGGACGTCCTGCGGGATAAAGCCGGCCTCAGGGGCCCGGCCCCCACCTTTGAAAATCTTCCCAAGTAAGAAAGGAAACCATGGAATATCATGTCAAGGACCTCAACCTGGCGGACAAGGGCCGCCTGCGGGTGGAGTGGGCCCAGCGGGATATGCCGGTGCTCAACGCCATCGCCCGCCGGTTTGCTCAAGAAAAGCCCCTGGCCGGCCTGAAGGTGGCCGCCTGCCTGCACGTCACCACGGAGACCGCAGTCCTGGTCTCAGCCCTGAAGGCCGGGGGGGCCACGGTGCATCTGTGCGCCTCCAACCCCCTGAGCACCCAGGACGACGTGGCGGCCTACCTGGCGAAATATGAAACCATCCCCACCTTCGCCATCAAGGGGGAGGACGCGGATACCTATTACCAGCACATCCATGCGGCCCTGGACGTGAAGCCCCAGGTGACCATGGACGACGGCGCAGACCTGGTGTTTACGGTCCACTCCAAGCGCACCGAGCTCTTGCCGGGCATCCTGGGGGGCACGGAGGAGACCACCACCGGGGTCATTCGCCTGAAGGCCATGGCCGCGGACGGGGTGCTGCGCTACCCCATGATCGCGGTGAACGACGCCCAGACCAAGCACCTCTTCGACAACCGTTACGGCACCGGCCAGAGCACCCTGGACGGGGTGCTCCGGGCCACCAACCGCCTCATGGCGGGCTCGGTCTTCGTGGTCTCCGGCTACGGCATGTGCGGCCGGGGCGTGGCCATGCGGGCCCGGGGCGCGGGCGCCCGGGTGATTATCACCGAGGTGGAGCCCCTGAAGGCCCTGGAAGCGGTGATGGACGGCTACCAAGTCCTGCCCATGCACGAGGCCGCGCCGGTGGGCGACATCTTCTGCACCGTCACCGGGGACATCCGGGTCATTCGGGACGAGCACTTCCTGGCCATGAAGGACGGGGCCATTCTCTGTAATTCAGGGCACTTCAACGTGGAGCTGGACGTTAAGGCCCTGGCCCAGCTCAGCACCGGCAGCCGGCAAATCCGGGAATCGGTGCAGGAGTTCGCCCTGAAGAACGGCAAGTGCCTCTACCTCCTGGGGGAGGGCCGCCTGGTGAACCTGGCCGCGGCGGAGGGCCACCCCGCGGCGGTCATGGACATGAGCTTCGCCAACCAGGCCCTGGCCACGGAATATCTCGCCAAGAACCCGGGCAAACTGGAAAAACGGGTCTACCCCGTGCCCCCGGACATCGACCGGGAGATCGCCCGCCTGAAACTGGCGGCCATGGGGGTGAGCATCGACCACCTCACCCCGGAACAGGAAAAATACCTGGCCTCATACGAGTTGGGAACCTAGTAGTTTCAAGTTTCGAGTTTCCAGTTTCAAGTTTCGGAAAACTTGAAACTTCTTCAGTCCAGCTAACCCGGTATTTCCTTTAGAAGGCACCTTAAGATGGCCCAGATCAAATTCGGCACGTCGGGGTGGCGGGGGGTGTTGGCGGAGGATTTCACCTTCCCCAACGCCCGCCTGGTCTGCCAGGCCATCGCCGACTATCTCCGCGGGGAAGGCCTGGTCCACCATGGGGTGGTCATCGGCTACGACACCCGGTTCCTGAGCGAGGCCTTTGCGGCCACGGCCGCGGAGGTCATGGCCGGGAACGGCGTCCCCTGTTTTTTTACCGACCGGGACACGCCCACCCCGGTGGTGAGCTTTGCCATCCGGGAGAGCGCCCGGGCCGGGGGCATCAACGTCACCGCGTCCCACAACCCGCCCCAGTACAACGGCATCAAGTTTTCCCCGGCCCAGGGGGGGCCGGCGCCCACCCCGGTCACCGATGCCATTGAGGGCCTCATTGCCGGGCTCAAGCCCGGGGACGTGAAGCTCATGCCCCTAACCGAGGCCCGGTCCCGGGGGCTGGTCATCGAGATCGAGCCCCGGGAGGCTTACTTCCGGCACTTGAAGACCCTGGTGGATACCAGGGCGCTGCGCCGGTCCGGCCTCAAGGTGGTGGTGGACGTCCTTTACGGCACCGGCCGGGACTACCTGGACGCCTTCCTACGGGACGCGGGAGTGGAGGTGGAACTGCTCCACGGCTACCGGGACCCCTACTTCGGCGGCCACCGGCCCGAGCCCTCCGGGGAGTTCCTGGAGCCCCTGTCCCAGGCCATCAGGGCGAAGGGCGCGCACCTGGGACTGGCGGTGGACGCGGACGCCGACCGCTTCGGGGTAATGGACGCCCAGGGGCAGTACCACGAGGCCAACGAGATCCTGGCCCTCTTGCTGGACCACCTCATCTCCACCCGGCTCTGGGACGGGGGCGTGGCCCGGAGCGTGGCCACCACCCACCTCATCGACCGGGTGGCCGCGCTCTACGGCCGGCAGGTCTTCGAGACCCGGGTGGGCTTCAAGTACCTGGGGGAATATATCCTGACGGATGAGGCGGTGATGGTGGGGGAGGAGAGCGAAGGCTTCTCCATGAAGCACCACCTGCCGGAGAAGGACGGCATCTTGGCGGGCGTCATGGTGGCGGAGATGGTGGCCCTGAAGGGCAAGGACCTGCCCCAGCTCCTGCAGGAGCTCTTTGCCCGGGTGGGCCCGGTTTACAACCGCCGCCTCAACCTGTCGCTGGCGCCGGCGGCCAAGGACCGGCTCATGGAGCGCCTCAAGACGCCCCCCAAGACCTTTGCCGGCCTGAAAGTCACCGGCCACGTCACCATCGACGGCCACAAGTATCTGCTGGAAGGCGGCGGCTGGGTCTGCTTCCGGCCTTCGGGCACGGAGCCGGTGGTGCGCTTCTATTTTGAGGCTTCCTCCCCGGAGGGCCTGGAGAAGCTCAAGGCCGCGGGCCTGGCCCTGGTCCAGGGAAACTGAGGATGCCCGCCCTGAACCTGCCCTATCTGTTGGAAGCAGGTCTCATGGCGGTGGTGCTGCTTTTTTCCGTCATCGTCCACGAGGTGGCCCACGGCTACGTGGCCCTCCTGAACGGCGACCCCACCGCCCGGGTCATGGGCCGCATCACCTTGAACCCCATCCCCCACATCGACCCCGTGGGCACCGTCCTCATCCCCCTGCTCCTTTTGCTCAGCCGGGCGGGGATCATCTTCGGCTGGGCCCGGCCGGTGCCGGTGAACCCCGTGAACTACCGGAACTACCGCTGGGGGGAAATCACCGTGAGCGCCGCGGGCCCCCTGAGCAACCTGGCCCTGGCCGTGGTTTTCGCTTGGCTGCTCAAGCTGGGCGTGGGCGGGCTGGGCCTGGCCAGGCTGGCCTACTTCGGGGTCACCATCAACATCTTCCTGGCCTTGTTCAACCTCATTCCCATTCCGCCCCTGGACGGCTCCCACATCCTGGCCATCCTGCTGCCGCCTTCTTTGGCCCGGTCCTACCGGTATCTGGAGCCGGTGGGCTTCATCCTCATCCTGGTCCTGTTTTACAGCGGCATCATGGGGATGCTCCTGATGCCGGCCTTTCGCCTCATCGCCGCCTTTCTCTTGGGACGGTAAAGCCCCCTGGGCCCCGGCCCGCGCCCCGAGGATTTTCCCCTCTTACTCCCCTAAGTCCTCCCATTCTTTGCCATTTTCCCTCCATCTCAAATGTGCTATGATGAAAAGCGATGATCCAGGTGAAGAACAAAGTGGGCGGCAAGCTCCTGGGGGTCACCCTCCTGTCCCT
>Ga0315268_10003629_pt1 | contig 16946 bp, 10 predicted proteins | sample C1_top_MG_FD_204535 | JGI IMG/M metagenome (GOLD analysis project Ga0315268, IMG submission 204535) | Sediment microbial communities from Yellowstone Lake, YNP, Wyoming, USA - C1_top | ecosystem: Environmental > Aquatic > Freshwater > Lake > Sediment | place: USA: Wyoming | collected 2017-08-01
AGAATTGGCAAGCCAGATTTAGGCTGCCGGTGCAAGTCGTGAGATCCTCGCGGCAGGATTGGGTGTCATAGCCGCAAGGGTTGCCGGCATTGCCGCTCGAGATCATGAACAAGAATTGATTGCTATAAGATCCGCCGTTGAATACAGAAACAAGCGATCGGCCGGCCAAATCTTGAGGAATAATATCGACGGCCGAACTCGATGACCAAGAACTCCCGGTCGAGGAAGAAAAATTCGGTGAAATCTGCCACACGATATTTCTTGGCGCGACAAGAGGAAATTTAAAACCGCTCAAAGTGGTCGTGGCAGGATAGACGCCGTGAGTCGGGACCATGGAACAGATACCGGGGCGTTCCACTGAATTGACTTGGAAACCCCAAAGATTAGATTCCAATACGGCTCCGGCCGAAGAATCCTTATCCACGACGATATCGTAATTCCTCAAAGGATTGGAAGAAACGACATCCGCCTCATGGCTGGCGCTAGTCTGATCTAAGCCTTCCGGAACCAAGGCAATAATAACATTGCTGCTCCAGGAATGGGCGCAGGGAGCCAGCTGGGCTTGAATTCGTGAATTGTCAGATCTTCTGATGAAATAAACTTTGCCTGAGGCGCCGCCAAAATACCGGCCGATAATACTGATATAGTTGCCGGGTGCGCCATTGGAGATGTCATCGCTCGTGGAAGTGGCGGGCAAGCGGTTGCGGTCTGTATTGCCTAAGACATCCAGAGCCGGAGAAACGTAAGCGATTTCCGGCGGATAGTCGGTGTAATAAGGGTTGCAGCCTTCGCCGATACAGACGGGCGGCGGACAATCCGCTCCGACACATGGCGTTGGATTAGGCCCGCCCGGCGGGCCGAAACGATCATAAATAAAAGCCGTGATGGCGTATGCTGAGGCAATTATAAGCAGGCCGATAATCACCTGCTGAATAATTCGCTTAGCTTTCTCCACCTTTGACGGATCGCCGGCCGCCGTCATCCAAGTGAACCCGGCATAAACCAAAAGCACCAAGGCGATGAAGCCGAGTGCCGCTAAGAAAAATTGGATAATCCTGATGATTATCTGAGCCAAAGTGGCATCGCCGAAAATCCCGCCGAACATGCTGACAGACGGAATATCGCCGGCGGCAAAAACAACTGCGGGCAAAAACAAAACCGCCGCGATAAGCAGAAGCGAAGTTAAAATTAATTTTTTATTTTTTAATTGCATTGGAAATAAGAAATAAAAATTCTCACTGTCATCTCGACCGAAGTCTGGTAATCCAGACGCAGTGGAGAGATCTGCAAATTAGAATTGTCTCTCCTTAACTAAAAATACCTAGATGTGTTTTATTAAATAGTGATAAGTGTCATTTGTAGATCTCTCCACTTCGCTATGGTTACATAGCTTCGGTCGAGATGACATCAAAAGCATTTGCCGAAGCAGCAGCCGGTCGCGCCATATGATGCATTTTTTACAATTGGGAAATCCTTAGTGATGATCCAACTGCCATTGGCGGAATCGGTCGATGTGGCGTAATGGGCTTTGCAACGGCCTGAAGTAGCATCACAGGCCAAGGCTCCATCGATATCCGCGCATTCCATATAGCCGTAGGATGCAGGATTTGTGGAAGTGACTTGGCGGTTCTGGCCGCTGACATTGCCTAGGGCCGGATCAGTCACGCAGCCTTGAGTCGTGCCATCTGATTTGTAAAAACATGTATTGGGCGACAAGCCGACCGGCACGGTCGTCGTATTGACGGCGCCGGCATTCTGCGGGCCATTGCCGGGCAAGAAGCAATTCTGAGTGATGGATTCGATGCCATTGCCGGCGAGCGGTCCGTAACTGACCGCCTGATCAAACGGATTGTGGAAGACATCAGCCTCCGTAAAGTCCGCTAAACCGTCGCCTCTGCCCTGGCCATTAATATCGCCTTCATCCTTGTTAACGGAACTGACCCAATAGCCGACCGGGTTCGCGCCTGTGGTCATGGTTTTCAAAATCAAATATCTGGTATTCCACGCGGGGTCAGTCTTATTCTCGCCATAGCCCCAACCGGGCTGGAGAGTCGCTAAACGCATTAAGCCATTGAACACTAGCCGCACAGGATCATGGAACGTCTCATCTGATAAATTGCCTAGCGAATAATCGCCATAAGGAATGATTTTGGCCAGAAGCGGCGCAGCCGTATCGATTTGCGTCGAGATGAAATAGGACCAGGAGAAGTCGTCGCCATGAGTGTCACCGTCATTGGCGTAAGAAAATGTCAAGCCATTGAAATGCGCCGGATCATTGGCATTATACGGGAGCAGCTGGCCTGATTTGCCATTGCCGATGCCTGTCTGTCCTTGGGCATTGCCGACCGGGAATCCTTTGGAACTGGTCGCCTTATCGAAGTTGCCATTGAACGAATTATTGGCCATATCAATGATGCCGTCGACAGTCGCATCAGCTTGGGGATAATACAGATTGCCTGATTTGCATCGACCGCCATCGACTCCCGCTTGGCAGGCGCCGCCGAATTTCTTGCACCATTCATTGCCGGCGGAATCTTGATTGCCTGTCGTGCAAGATTTGAGAGTGGCGGCGGTGATCGTCGTCGAAGCCGGTATTGAAACGGTCAAGTCGGCATTCGGATCCAGCCAACAATAAATTTGTTTGCCGCAGGAATTGATGCCGCACGGCTTGGTCGGCGTCAGCTCTAAGGTCTGATATTGATTGGTAAAAGTCGTCGAAGCTTCGGCCGGGACTCCGTTGATCCTGACTTTGATGTATTTTTCAACATTGATCGGATTGACGGCTTCAGTGAAGGAAACCCTGAACACCGAGTTATTGTACGGATCCGGCTTGGATCCCGGAGGCAAAGCTGTCCGGCTCGTCACCCGCGGCGTGCCTGATAAGTTGCCGCCAAGAGTCAGGATGCCCGGATTATTAGTCGACAAGCTCATGCCGGTTTGGCCGGCTGCTATAGCCCTGACCATAACAGTGGTCGTGAGCGAGCCGTCCGGAGTGCTGGCCACAGTGTTTATCAGAGAACCTGCTTTGGCATTAAGCGCGGCACTGAGCGCAGTCAGATATCCGGCCGTAGTCGCATCGCTGGATTTAACGGTAAAATATGATGTATTGATGACGGTCCTGCCGTCAGCAGCAATGGTCCTTTTCGTAATCTGATCGGCTAAAGAAGACGAGGCGAAAATAAAATTGATAGACGCATTGGACGCGTTCGGGCCTTGCTGCAGGCTAATAGAATCGCCGGCTCGAGCAGGAGCGGCGGTAAAGGTCCAAGTCGATCCGGCCGCATCGGAAAAATTTCCGCTTGAAATTATAATAATTCCTGAACCGCTCAATTCCACTTGTTTGTTACTTGTCACCGGCAGACAATCGGCTTTACCGGCGCAGACATCAACAGTGGAAAAAGTCACGCCTAAAATCTTGGCTGCATCCGGCGCGTTATCGAAAATAATATATTTGCCTTGCGTATCGCTGTCGACAGTAAAACTGAACGTAACAGGCAAGGTGCTGCTGACGCCGAAACCGGCCGTGCTTAATTTGAGATAATTTGCCGGAGGCGCACCCGATACCTTATTGGCGCTGATGCCGCTTAAAGCGGTGCCGGTAAACGACACACCATTAAGCGTAACCGGAGTTTCTAAATTAGGAATGGCTGAAGCAGCCACCGTCGCTATGCCAGCAGTCGATTGCGTACCGATAGCATAAGTGTCCGCGATATTATCGGGATTAGGATAGATTTCCAATTTCGCCACCTCCGGCGGCGTCAGATCCAAAATGCCATTGGTCTTAAAAGCCCAGTTGTAATAATTGACGCGCAGTCCGTCAAAAACTGATTTGCCGGTCGCTACCGCAATAATATCATGGCCCGTGCCGCCCAAAACCACCTTGAAGACGCGATTGAGCTGGTCATCGTTGCCTAAATTAACGCTGGGGTAAAAAATAAAAGTCTTCTGATCGGTCGCCGAAGCCTGATAGACAGTCGAATTGGCGAATGCCGCCGCATTGAACGCCGAGCCCGCCAAGCAATCAGTGCCGGTAGCCGATATCTCGCAGATCGAAACATTTTTAATTATATTGCCGTTGCAATAAGTTCCGCCAGCTGACAAGTCGCAGATGCTTCTGGGATCGATGTTCACTTTGAAGGTCACGGCGATCCTGGTATTGATCGGCACATTGACCGCATTGGGCGCCGGATAGACGCTCTGGATCGGGCCGGCTCCGATGGCCGACCTGCTCCAGTCGCCATTGCCTCCGGGGATGTTGGAAGTGCCGCCGCCTCCGCCGCCTCCGGTCAAGCCCGTGAGCCAAGCCATCAGGAAGGAACTGATGGCGAAAGCGGAGAAAATTATAATCAAGCCGATGATGGTGTTATAGATGATCTGTTTGGCTTTATCTACTTTGCCCGGATCGCCGCCGGCCGTCATCCAAATGAAACCGCCGTAAATCAGAAGGGCTACCGCGATGAGGCCCAAGAGGCCGAAGAACACCCGCAGGATGGCTAAGAGGAACACGGTCAAATTGACCATGGGTATTCCCGTTCCCTGAATGACTCCAGCAGCCGTCGGGATATTTCCTGCAGCGTGCGCCGCGAGCGGCAGTAAAAATAAAGCAATAAAAAACGCCAAGAACCCCGCAGCGGCGGTTTTAGCGTTTTTTGCAAACGACCTTTGATCAGAAACAGAATGTCTCTCAATCATATGTTTGTCACCTTCCAAGTGAATTCGTTGTCATCCCGACCGAAATCCGGTAATCCGGATGTAGCGGAGGGATCTACAAATAATACCAGGTACTATTATGTATAAAATTAATAAGTATGTTTATGGCTAAGAGAGACTTGAAGCATTTGCAGATCTCTCCACTGCGCTATGATTACATAGCTTCGGTCGAGATGACATCAAGATTTTCCCAGTTCTTCCTTCACGACCTTGGAAACAACCGCTCCGTCAGCCGCGCCTTTAGCTTTGGCGATGACCGCTCCCATGATCTTGCCGAAGCCCGACGGTCCGAGATTGCCCAGTTCGGCGATGACTTCCTGCGCCAAAGCTCTCACGGCGTCTTCGCCCATTTGCTCAGGCAAAAACTTTTTGATGATGGCGATTTCTGATTCTTCTTTAGCGGCCAGATCATCGCGGCCGGCGGCCTTATACGATTCGAACGAGTCGGCTCTTTTCTTCGCTTCCGATTTGAGCAAGGCGATGACCTCGTCATCGGCCATCATATCGTCCTTAGCCATCGTCTTCTCGATTTTCTTGTTGAGAATGGCTGATTTGAGCATGCGCAAGGTCGAGACCAATTCTTCATTCTTCGCCTTGTAGGCCTCCATGAAGGCGGCGCTTATTTGGGACTCTAACATATGGGAAAATTTTTAATTTTTGAATTTTTAATTTTATAAATAATTTTATAATTTCTTAATTTTTAAACATTATAACATTAAGATATTATTTAAAAATTATAAAATTAATAATTAAAAATTGACTCGTAACTCTCCACATCTCTCCTGACTTATTAAAAATAAATCAGGAAAGTATGAAGACTTATTTTATCTCTTGAATGTCCTGGTCGGTTCTTCGATCAATTTGCCGATTTTCTTCAAGTACTCGCGCTTGGCCGTAATTTCTGACCGTCTGGCCGCTTTTGCCCGTGAAGAAGTCTTATTCAAGTCTTTGGTATGGTAACGGATCTTCCTTGACTGCAATAGGCGGCCGCTCTGCTGGACTTTCCTGGAAAAACGCCTGACTAGCGCCTCGAATGACTCGCCTTTTTTTCTTTTTACTTCTGCCACAATTTTCACCTCGCTTTCTATATGAGCCGTCTGCAAGAATATTGCAGGCGTCTCGATTAATTATATTAAATAATTAATTTTAATTATTAATGCTTAGTAGTCGCCGCTGGCCGGCGCATCGCCCGCGGCATCATCGCCGCCGAAACTCGCGCCGCCTCCGAAATCCTGGAAGTCATTGGTCTCTTCCACTACTCTGTCGCCGTAATCATGCTTTTTCTTGGAAGACATCGCCGCCTTGGTTTCTTCGGTATCGATAACGGCCACGCCTTCGTCGCCGGAATACTTCTCCAATCTCTTAGCCAGTTCGGCCTCAATCTTATTGAAATCAATCACCTCCTGCACGGCGCCGTTCATATCTCTCAGCATAATAGTGCCGTCGCTGACTTCTTTCTGGCCCAGGATCAAGGTATATTTGACTTTCAACTTATTGGCCTGCTCCAATTGCGCTTTCAGGCTGTCTTTGTAAAAGGCTTGCGACATCTTGAAATCCTTGCGCAATTTTTCATAAAGCACCAGGGCTTTCTTCTTGGCGCTCTCTCCCAGCTGGGCCAAGAATATGTCCGGCTGGTAAATTTCTTCCATCAGCACTTCGCTCTCGCGGATCTTGGAGACCACGCGGTCAAGCCCGAGGGAAAAGCCGCAGGCCGGAGTCTTCTCGCGTCCGCCCATGACTTCGACTAAGCCGTCGAAGCGTCCGCCGCCGCCCAAGGCGGTCTTGCCTTCCAAATCTTCCGCCGCCCAATATTCGAATACCGTCCTATTATAATAGTCCAGGCCGCGCACGATCCGCGGATTCAAGGCGTAAGGCAGATTGAGCTCATCGAGATATTCCAAGACTTTCATGAAATGCTTCTTGCACTCGTCATCGAGATAATCCAAGATCTGCGGCGCATTCTCCTTGATCGCCTCGCAGCTCGGTTCCTTGCAGTCCAAAAGGCGCATCGGATTCTTGGCCATGCGGGTCAGGCAATTCTCGCACAACGCCTTGCTGTGCTGCTTGTAATATTTGAGCAGGGCTTTCTTATATTCTTCGCGGCAAACCGTGCAGCCGATGGAATTGACTTGCACCACGGCATCGATGCCTAAGTCATTGATGATGTTATAGCCCATCAGGATCAATTGGGCGTCTAAAGTCGGGCCGGCTTCGCCGATGGCCTCGAATCCTGATTGGAAGAATTGGCGATAGCGCCCGTTCTGAGGCTTCTCATGGCGGAACATCGGACCGATATAATACATCTTGACTGGCTGCGGCAGATTGATCATGCCGTGCTGGATATAAGCGCGGACTACGCCCGGAGTGCCTTCCGGCCTGACGGAAATATGATCGCCGCCCTGATCCATGAAGGCGAACATTTCCTTCTCGACGATGTCAGTGCCCTTGCCGGTGCTTTTGACATATAAATCAGTGTATTCCAAAATCGGCGTCTCGATCAGGCCATAGCCGTAATCAGCAGCGATCTTATGGGTGGAATTGATGGCGGCCTGCCAATACTTCTGGTCCTGAGGCAGGATGTCCCTCATGCCGGTGATGGTAATAATCTCCTTCTTGCCGCGGGGAGCCCGCTTCTTCGGCTCTTGCGTTCCTTTTTCCATTGTATGTTTTTTTAATTGCTGTTTGGGCATGTCTCAAATTAATTTTTAATTTCCAATTTTTAATTTTATAAATAGTTTCGTAATGTCTTAATTTTTAAACATTAAAAATTAGAATATTATTTAAAAATTATAAAATTAAAAATTTCTATTTATACTCTGGAGTGTTAAACACCGTAACTCGGTTGAACGGCCAGCCGCGGATCCAAGTCCGGCCGATGATGAATTCGCTCTTGACCGGCCCGAAAATGCGCGAATCAAGGCTTTGGCTGCGATTGTCGCCGAGCAGGAAATATTCATCAGAGCCCAGCGTCACCTCGCCATAACCGCGCAGAGGCAAAACGGTTTCAGTTGTCGCCGGCAGATAAGTCTCATTGAGCCTTGTGCCATTGATATAAACGCCATTATCCTGGATCTTCACTTTCTCGCCCGGCTTGCCGATGACGCGCTTGATGAAATACTGCTTGGGATCTTTGGGATATTTGAAGACCACGATATCGCCGCGCTCCGGCTGGCCGAAACGATAGCTGATCTCATCGATGATCAGATACTCATGATCGTAAAAATTCGGCTCCATCGACGCGCCCTTGACGTAAAAAGGTTGGATCAGGAAATATCTGACCGGCAGGATGATCGCCAAAGAGATGATGGCCACTCGGACCATCTCCCAAAAGAATTCAGATACTGCCTGCCACTTCGGTTTTCTATCCGACGGTAGATCGCCGCTATTCATTGGATTATCCATTATTGAGTAGACATGAATTATTTTTTCGCAGGCTCCATACCTGTTGATAACTAAATACATCATAACATAAAAGCCATGTATAAATCAAGAGCTGGAAGTATTTAATTTGGATTTTCTACGATATTTTCGGCAAATATTTTTTTTCCGCGCCGATTTTTGCCATTCCCCTCATTAGATGTTATAATCTACTCTAGTCTAACCATATGCCAATCATCAATTTTTGGCATTTTAAAATACCAGAAAAATGACAGGACAAGTCAAAATTAACTTAATTTCCGATCAAGAGACAGAAAACATCGATTCTGTCAATATTAAGAATAAGCGCCGTCTGACGGAAAGCGACTTCGAAGCCATCAGGCCAGAGCCCGGCGAAGCCAGAGTCTTGACGACGCGCCCCAGGAAAAAAGGCAAAATCAGAAAAATCATCGCCAGCTTGGCTATTATCGTAGTCATTGCTTTCGCCGTCTTTTCCTCGTCGATCATTTTCTCCAACGAGAATCTGATTAAAAGCTTCACCAATCTGAGTTTTTTGAGCCAAATTGGCGGATTAATCGTCTCCAGCGACCGTCCACTGCTGGGTGAACAAAACGACCGCATCAATATCTTGCTCATGGGAATAGGCGGAGCCGACCACGAGGGCGGGAATCTGACTGACACCATGATCCTTCTGACTTTCAAACCGTCAACCAAGCAAGTCGCTTTGCTGTCGCTCCCCCGCGACATGTACGTCAAGGAAGCCGGAGTCGGCTGGACCAAGATCAATGCCGTCAACGCCTATGCCGAGGCCAAGAATCCCGGTTCGGGCGGCGAGACAACCCGCAACTTCATCAACAGCCTGCTGAACACTAACGTGGATTATTATGTCACAATCGATTTCAGCGGCTTCGAAAAACTGATTGATGAATTCGGCGGCGTCGATATTTACGTCGATAATGATTTAGTCGATTACCAGTACCCGATCCTGGGCAAAGAAAATGACTGGCCGATCGCCTCGCGCTACGAAATTTTGAATATCAAAAAGGGCTGGCATCACTTCGACGGCGCCACGGCTCTCAAGTATGCGCGTTCGCGCCATGCCCTGGGCAACGAAGGATCGGACTTCGCCCGTTCCAAACGCCAGCAGAAAGTCCTGATTGCCCTCAAAGACAAAGTGACGCAATTCAATTATCTCCTGAACCCATCGAAGATTTCCAGCCTGATGGATGCCTACAGCAAGAATGTCTCGACCAATCTGCAGATGTGGGAAATTCTCAAATTGGGCAAGCTGGCTCAGGAAGCCGATGTCGCTCATCCCGTCAATTACAGCCTGATCGAAGGGCACACCCCCCTCTTATATGATCAGATCGTCAATGACGCTTATGTGCTTTTGCCTTACGGCGGCAGTTTCGATAAGATAGGATTCGTCTGGAAGAATATCTTTACCGTCGGGACTTCATCCTTGCCGATCGACTACACTAAATGGGCGGAATTCAAAGACCAGACATCGACCAAGGCCACGACTTCAAAAGCCACCAGCACTATCGCCACCTCGACTTTGCCGGCTCAATCTGCCAATGTTTCAGCGCCCTTCAGCAATGAGACGTTGCCTGCCGCTCCCGTGGCGACTCCGGTCAAGGAAGCCACTTATCAGACCGAAGGCGCAAAAATAGAAATTCAAAACGGTACCAATATCGCCGGCTGGGCTTCGACCGAAGCGGCGGCTTTAAAAACTAAGGGTTTCAATGTCGTAAAGACCGGCAATGCGGCGCAAAGAAGCTACACTTCGACAAAAATTTATGATTTTTCCGGCGGCAAATATTTGTTGACCAATTCGGAATTGCAGACCATCTTCGGCGTCAGCGCCACCCCGCCGCCAGCGGGAATAAAATCATCGGGAAATATCTTAATCATCTTAGGCAAATAAAATGTATGGCAAAAAAACAAATTTTTGAAGAAGGCACCGACAGATTCTTCCGCGATCGGTGGAAAGAAAAAACTATCGAGGAAGAGGGCCATCTTCCGCAACATCATACTGTCCCGGAAACAGAGGCGCCGAAAGAAGCTGAGGAAGAGGAAAAAGAAGCAAGCGAAATAGAAAATAAAAAGGCAGTGGACATTTATCTGGAAATGTATGCCGCAATCGACGATGATGAGGAATTGCAACCTTTGTTGGCTGATTTGGATCGTGCCATAGTGCATTACGCCACGGCATCAAAAATTTATAGCCATAGCAAACAAGAGCTGGTTACCGGGAAAGAATCGGCGGAAAAAGATAAAGAAGAATCGGACTTGGCCAAACACCTAGCTCATAATGCAGTTATTTCTGCGCTATCAGCCTTATCTAGGGCTTATGTCAAAAAAAGAGGCGCCAACCTATGGCGCGTTAAGATCGACGACGGAACTGGCGACAGGCATCGCATAGCAAAATGGGTCAAAGAAGTAGCCCCCTTCGTTAGCGACAAAATAAACGGCGTATAATTTATCTAATTTTAGCCATAATAACCGCTAATTTATCTAATTTGAGCTATTAACTATTGACATTTTAAGCTCGATATGATATACTTAGATCAAGTAGATAAATGAGGACAGACAGAGTCAAAGCAATATTTTTTAATAAACACGGACTCCAAACAGACAACTTCAGATATTCGCATTTTTTGCCGCCGGCTTCTGGCCGGCCTACGGAAAAACCGTCAGCCTTAGGCTGGCGGTTTTGTTTTTTGAGTCAAAATAATATTTTTAAACCACAATGCTGATCATCTTGCCTTTGACATAAATGATTTTCCTAGGCTCGGTCATGACGTATTTCTGTACCATCGGATCAGCGAGCGCTGCCTTAGTCGCCACTGATTCTTCCACATCGGCCGGAAGCTTAAGCTTGGCGCGGACCTTGCCATTGACCTGCACCGGCAGCTCGATTTCCGTCTCGATGATTTTCGCCTGATCATAAATCGGCCAGGCTTCTTTGAAGATGCTTTCCATATGCCCGGCTTTCCGCCACATCTGCTCGGTCAAGTGCGGCGCAAACGGCGACAGAATTAATAATATTTTTTCCAGATATTCCTGCGGAATAGTTTTAGCTTCTTGCATGGCACTGACGAGCATCATCATGGCGGAGATGGCGGTATTGAACCCCATCTTCTCGATGTCTTCGCCGACTTTCTTGATCGTCTTATTCAAAATTATTTCCAATTCCGAATTGGTTTCGATTTCTTCTTTGGCAACTATACTCGGCAATTCCCAAACCTTCCCCAAGAATCTATGCACGCCCAAAATATTTTTCGTTGACCATGGTTTCATATCCTCGAGCGGCCCGATGAACATCTCAAACATTCGGAAGGTATCGGCTCCGAATTCTTTGACGATATCATCGGGATTAACGACGTTGCCGCGCGACTTGCTCATCTTCTCCCCGTCTTCGCCCAAAATCAAACCTTGATTCACAAGCTTGGTGAACGGTTCTTCGAACGGTACTGCCTCGATATCGAATAAGACCATATTCCAGAATCTGGCATATAAGAGATGCAAGACGGCATGCTCAGCGCCGCCCAAGTATAAATCCACGGGCAGCCAATATTTGAGTTTCTTCGAATCGGCGAAAACCTTGTCGTTTTCCGGATCGATATATCTCAGCCAATACCAAGAACTGCCCGCCCATTGCGGCATCGTATTGGTCTCGCGCTTGGCCGGTCCGCCGCATTTGGGACAGGTCGTATTGACCCATTCAGCGATCGTGGCGAGCGGCGATTCCCCCGTGCCCGTCGGTTCGTATTTCTCCACTTCCGGCAGAGTCAAAGGCAAATCTTTCTCATCGATCGGTACAATCCCGCATTTATCGCAATGTACCAACGGAATCGGTTCGCCCCAATATCTCTGACGCGAGAAAACCCAGTCTCGCAATTTGTAATTGACGGCCATCTTGCCGACGCCTTCTTCCTCTAGCCAAGCAGTCATTTTCTTGATCGCTTCCGCCGGCACTAAGCCATTTAAGAAATCGGAATTGACCATCTCACCGCAATCTATATTAGTGAAGGCTTCTTTGGTAATATCGCCACCCTTAATAACCTCGATTATCTCAAGCTTGAATTTTTTGGCAAATTCGTAGTCTCTCTCATCATGAGCCGGGACAGCCATAATAGCGCCCGTGCCGTAGCCCGAAAGGACGTAATCGGACAGCCAGACCGGAATCTCTTTGCCATTGACCGGATTGATCGCCTTGATGCCCTTGAGCTCGACGCCGGTTTTCTCCTTGTTCAAGTCCGTGCGTTCAAGATCTGATTTATTTTTAGACTGAGCAATATATGTGTTCACCTCTTTCAAATTGGAAATCTGGCCGGACAAAATTTGCACCAATTCGTGCTCCGGCGCAATAACCATATAAGTCGCGCCGAAAAGCGTATCAGGCCTCGTGGTATAAACCTTAATTCGTAATTCGTAATTTGAAATTTGAAATTCTACCTCCGCTCCTTCTGATCGCCCGATCCAGTTCCTCTGCTGAGTCTTGATCGATTCCGGCCAATCGAGCTTATCTAAGCCGGAGAGTAGCCTATCGGCGTAAGCCGTAATCTTTAGCATCCATTGGCGCATATCGCGGCGCTCGACTTTCGAGCCGCAGCGGTCGCAGATGCCGTCTTTGACTTCCTCGTTCGACAAGCCGGTCTTGCAGGACGGGCACCAATTGATCGGCACCGTCGCCTCGTAAGCCAATCCCCGCTTGAATAATTGCAGAAAAATCCACTGGGTCCATTTGTAATATTTCGGATCAGTCGTGTTGATTTCGCGATCCCAATCATAAGAAAAACCTAGTGCTTGAATCTGGCGCTTGAAGACGGCGACGTTTGCAGCCGTCGTAATGCTCGGCTGAGTGCCGGTCTTGATGGCGTAATTTTCTGCGGGCAAGCCGAAAGCGTCCCAGCCCATCGGATGCAGGACATTGAAGCCTTTGAGCCGAAAATAGCGGGAATAGATATCAGTAGCTGTGTAACCCTCTGGATGTCCCACGTGCAGCCCGGCGCCCGAAGGATACGGAAACATGTCCAAGACGTACTTTTTCGGCTTGTCGCCGAAATCCTCGGCCCGGTCGATACCGTCCGCCAGCCACTTGTCCTGCCATTTCTGTTCTCCTCCCTGACTTAAGAATTCCTTGTATGTCATATCGTTAAAAATTATATGTATTGTCGCTTCGTTTCTCCACTGTCAAAATCACCGTATCATCATTTGCTAAACTGAAAATAATCCGCCAATCGCCCCAGCGAACCCGATAAATATCATTATAGCCGGAAAGCTTTTTAAAATCCAAACCGGAATAATCCTTATTTTTAATACTGATTATGACCTTGTTGATCTTGATGCAATCCTTATCCGGCATTTTTGCCAAGGCTTTTGCCAGCTTATCCATATTTTTTCAAAGCTTTTATCAGGTCATCGATTTTTACTCCGCCTTTTCTGATTTTAGTGAAATCAATCACTGTCTCCCACGCCTCATCAGCCTCGGGCGATGAAATGCGGAAAACGGGCTTGGACTTCTTCAGTACCAGGAATTCGCCGCCGCGCCTTATCTTATTGATAATTGCGGGCATATCCTCGCGAAGCTCCTTAACTGTTATCAAATTGTCTTTAATCATACATTGAGATTAAGTTTATCTTAAAGTAATCTTAACATAAACATAAAAAGACTGCAAATTAGAAAACACAGCTGATTTTCCAGCCGTGTTTTAATGTTTTATTATTGCTTGAGCATTTTCTTCAGGTATTGCCCGGTATAGCTCTCTTTGACCTTGGCCACATCGAATGGCGTGCCCTCGGCTACGAGGTATCCCCCTTTATCGCCGCCTTCGGGACCGAGATCAATCACCCAATCGGCGGATTTGATGACTTCGAGATTATGCTCGATGATCAAAACGGAATTATCTTTGTCCGCCAATTTATTCAAGACTTGCAATAAGCGTTTAATGTCATCGAAATGCAACCCGGTCGTCGGCTCATCTAAGACATACAAAGTCTTGCCAGTCGGACGGCGTGATAATTCAGTCGCCAGCTTGACGCGCTGCGCTTCGCCGCCCGAGAGCGTCGTAGCCGACTGCCCAAGTTTAAGATAACCCAAGCCGACTTGTTCTAATATTTCCAACTTGTCATTGATCTGGCTTTGGCCGCTAAAAAATTTCTTCGCTTCCGTCACGGACATATCCAAGACATCGGCGATATTCTTCTCACGGAAATAAATTTCCAAAGCTTCGCGGTTATAACGCTTGCCGTGGCATTCCTCGCACTCGACATAGACGTCAGGCAAAAATTGCATCTCGATCTTGACCATGCCGTCGCCGCCGCAAGTCTCGCAGCGGCCGCCGCCCTTCACATTGAAGGAGAAATGTCCTTGCTTGAAGCCTCTCATCTTGGCTTCCGGCAGCTCAGAATATAAATCGCGGATGTAAGTAAAGACGCCGGTATAAGTCGCCGGATTGCTCCTGGGCGTGCGGCCGATCGGCGATTGGTCGATATTAATGACCTTGTCTAAATTCTCCAAGCCCTTAATTTCTTTGTGCTTGCCTGGCAGATCTTTGGTGCGGTAGAATCTGGCGGAAAGCGCTTTTGCCAAGATTTCATTCATCAGGGTCGATTTGCCCGAACCGGACACGCCGGTAATGACAACCAATTTGCCCAGCGGTATTTTGACATCGATATTTTTCAAGTTGAATTCCCCTGCGCCGATAATTTCAATGAACTTGCCATTGCCCTCGCGCAGACTGCTTCTGGCTTCGATTTTCTTGGCGCCGGAAAGATATTGGCCGGTGATGGACTTCCTGTTTTTTTTGACTTCAGCCACCGTGCCTTCGGCGGTGATTTCGCCGCCGTAAATGCCGGCGCCCGGGCCGACGTCGATCAGCCAATCGGCTGAACTCATTATTTGTTCATCATGCTCGACGACTATAACGGAATTGCCCTTGTCGCGCAAAGCATGCAGAGTGTTAATCAATTTTTCGGTGTTCCTCGGATGCAAGCCGATTGACGGCTCGTCCAAAACATAAGTCACGGATTCCAAGCCTGAGCCGATCTGAGTCGCCAGCCTGATTCTTTGAGCTTCGCCGCCGGCCAGAGTATTGGCGCTTCGGGCCAAAGTAAAATAGCCCAAACCGACATTTTCCAAAAAGGCGATCTTCTTCATAATCTCTTTCAATAGCTGCTTGGAGATCTTGCCTTCTTTCTTGTCGCCCCATTTCTTGGCCAGTGATGTAATGAACTCCGACAGATTATCGATCGACAAGGCGGTAATCTGAGAAATATTCAAACCTTCCGCCTCATCGGCGGACGCTGCGATCTTGACAGCTAAACTTTCCGGACGCAGGCGGCTGCCGTGGCAGACCGGGCAAGTCGAAACGCGCATATAATCCTCCAGAGTCTTTTGCAGATATTCGGACTTGGTATCGTTGTATTTATCATCCAAGAATTTCAAGACGCCGTCGAAAAGCATCGGCTTGCCATCGACCGGATATTCTTTGCCATCGCCCTCGTAAATCAAATCGACGATTTTTGCCGGCAATTCCGCCACTGGAACATTGAGCGAGAAAGCGTATTTTTTGGCCACTTCCTCCAAGAGCTTCATATTGGAATTCTGAGAGGCAAAATTCCTCGACCAGGGCTTAATAGCGCCCTCCGCCAACGTCAGCCGCTTATTCGGAATAATCAGATCGCGGTCTGGATTCAATTTGACGCCTAAGCCGCGGCAGGCCGGGCAGGCGCCGAAGGGAGAATTGAAAGAAAAAGTGCGCGGCTCGATCTCCGGCACGCTGATCTGGCAATTGGGGCAGAAATAATACAAATTATAATTCATTTCTGCTCCCTTATCGGTCACGACATTAATGAAGCCATTGCTTAAATCGAGCGCCAAAAGAAGCGCTTTGCTCAAGCGGGCGTAAGAGACATCTTTGGCGTCGAGGCCTTTTATTTCTTTGTTGATTTCCAGATCATCTACCTGGACTTCGATAGTGTGATTACTGTCTTTGTCTAAAGCCAATTTGCCTTGGGAGATTTCATGGGCCTGGTAAATATTGCCGTCGATGCGGAATATTTCATAATTAGCTTTGAGCAAGTTGTCGATGATTTTCTGCTGGCTGCCTTTTTTATTCAGTACGACGGGAGACAAGATCTTAATCCTTTGGCCGGCAGGCAGTTTAGCCAGCTGTTCTAATATCTGCGTCGGCGTCTGGCGGCTCAAGACCTCGCCGCACTTATGGCAATGCACCGTGCCGACTTTGGCGTAAAGCAAACGAAGGTAATCGTAAATTTCGGTGATCGTGCCGACCGTGGAACGCGGATTGATCGAAGATGATTTCTGATCGATGGCAATAGTCGGCGACAAACCCTCGATCGAATCGACATCCGGCTTATCCATCAAGTCCAAAAATTGCTTGGCATAAGACGATAAGGATTCGGCATAACGCCTTTGCCCTTCGGCATAAATCGTATCGAAAGCGAGCGAAGATTTGCCCGAGCCGGAGAGTCCGGTGATAACGACTAATTTGTCGCGCGGAATATCGACGGAGATATTTTTTAAGTTGTTGACTCTGGCGCCGACTACTCTGATGGCTGAGTGATCGGTCGATTTGCTTTTGGGCATAATACAAAAGGAGATATTAATGCGTGATAACAACAAGCATATCATAACTTTCAAAAGCGGTCAAGCGGGATGACAGACAGCGCAAATAGTAATTTTTTGGCAAAAATAATAGAGGTAGGCCGTACTCATGACCTACCTCGGAATGCAGCAAACGCTGCGATGAATGTGCGTTACTCGGCGCCGGTGAACTCCTTCACCGTAACACCTTCAATTTCCCAATCGAACGTGGTCTTTCGGTCGT
>Ga0315268_10003630_pt1 | contig 16944 bp, 14 predicted proteins | sample C1_top_MG_FD_204535 | JGI IMG/M metagenome (GOLD analysis project Ga0315268, IMG submission 204535) | Sediment microbial communities from Yellowstone Lake, YNP, Wyoming, USA - C1_top | ecosystem: Environmental > Aquatic > Freshwater > Lake > Sediment | place: USA: Wyoming | collected 2017-08-01
TAAAAATATATAAATGGCGTTCTCAAAGTTTATTGGATGTTTACTATCCTTTGAAGTTACCAACAGAAAAGATAATATAATGATCTTTTAATCCCTCTAAGAGCGGTTGAAAAGATGACAAAGCAAAATAAGCTAATAAAAGCTTCTGTATAGAAAAATAACTTTATAAATTATAGAGGCTAATTCTTCTGATATAAAGGTTCTAGCAAGACCACAAGAACATTCCCAGATTTCATCAGGATAATTGGCTCCTAAAATATAATTTGCTAGATCATGAGCATTTTTCATTAATTCAAAGAAAATATCTTTTTCTTTCATTGCATTATCCTTTTTGTTTTGCTACCCCTGGCAGCGGTGGCGGATGCTCTCTCCCTCAACCATGTAGACCACCTGCTCGGCGATGTTGGTGGCGTGGTCCCCCACCCGCTCCAGGTTGCGCACCACGTTGATCTGGCACTGGTCCGCGGGCACCACCGCGGATTCCCCCGCCATATCAATAAGGAGGTCCTGGATGATGGCCCGGTCCAGGGCGTCAACTTCGTCGTCCGCCCGGCAGACTTCCCGGGCCAGGCGGGCGTCGTGCTTAAGGAAGGCCTGGAGGGACCGGCGCAGCATGTCCAGCACGTCCGCCACCATACGCGGGAGGTCAGGATGATGGGGGCGGGGGGGCAGGTCCGCCAGGGTCAGGGTCTCCTCGGCGATGTTGGTGGCGCAGTCGCCGATGCGCTCCAGCTCGGCAATGATGTGGTCCACGGCCATCACCTGGCGCAGGTCTACGGCCACGGGCTGGAACAGGGCGATGAGGCGCACGCAGTCTCCGTCGATGGCCTCCTCCAGGTCGTTGACGGCCCGGTCTCCGGCCAGGACCGCCCGGGCCCGGTCCCGGTCCCGCTTAAGAAAGGCGGAGACGCTGGCGCTGATGGCCTCTTCCGCCAGCTGCGCCAGCTTCAGCAGTTTGTCCTTGAGGTCCGCCAGGTCCTGGCGGAATTTATCGGGCCGCCGCGTCTCTGGGGGGATTTCCGGCTCCATTTCCGGCCTCCGGTGGTCCCGGGTTTACGCCCGGTCCGCCTTGAGTATACCGCGGCGGGCTTTTTTCCCCAAAATATTTCGCAAAAAATGGTGGCAGGGCCGCCCCCGGATTGGCATAATGGCTAGGCCTAGAGGTGGGGAAGCCATGAAACTCTCGGTGTTATTGCTGATGGCGGTGTTTCTGGGCGCCGTGGCCGCCGGTGCTGGGGGCCAGGCGGCAGGACCGGCGGATGAGGCCCTGTTGGCCCAAGCCGCCCGGGATTTGGAGCGGGAAAACTACGACGAAGCCCTGGCGGCCCTGACCCGGGTCTGGGAGCAGGGTCCCCGCACGCCGGAGAAAGCTTTCCTCCTGGGCCGGGCCTACCGCGGCCTGCTGGACTATCCCAAGGCCCGGGAGTATTTGTCCGAGGCCCTCAGCCTCAAACCCAAGTTTCCCCGGGCCCAACTGCTGTTGGCGGACACCCTGGTGGCCCTGAACCGGCTTGGGGAGGCGGAGCCGCTGCTGCAAGCACTTCAGGCCGCGGGCGCCGAGCCGGGCCAGACCTCCCTGCTTCTGGGCCTGGTTAAGGCTAGGGAGGGGAATTACCGGGCGGCCCTGGATGAGTTCCGGCGGGCCCAGGCGGACCCGAAGGCGGCCCAGGCGGCCGGGTACCAGGCCAGCCTGGCCCTGGCGGCCCTGAACCGCCCTGGGGAGGCCCGGCAAGCCCTGAAAGAGGCCATCTCTTTGGATACCTCTACTCCCACCGCGGACTTTGCCCAGCGCTACCTGGGGCTCCTGGAACAGCGCCGGGAAGTGCGCCCCTTCCGGGCCTCGGCGTCCGTGGGCTTTGACTTTGACTCCAACGTCACCCTGCAGCCCGGAGGCGCGGCCGCGGCCCAGCAGGTCTCGGGCAAGGGAGACGTGGTCTATACCCAAACCGCCACCCTGGAGTACCTGGTCAACGGCGGCCGGCCGTTTAACGTCCTGGCGGGGTACGTTTATTACCAGAATTTCCACCCCCGCCTCACCAACTATGACGCGGTGAGCCACACCGCCTCCCTGGCGCCGGCCTACCGCGCCGGCAACAGCCGCTGGCTGGTGCCCCTGAGCTTCACTTACATGGACGTGCAGAGCGACAAGTACTACGTGGGCTACCTGGCGGCGCCCACCTGGCACTACCTCTGGACCCCGGACGTGGTCCTGGAGGCCCGGGGGAAGGTGGAGAAAAAATATTACTGGCCCGTGGGGGTGCCGCCGGGCACCTTCACCCTGCCCCAGGACGACCGCACCGCGCTGAGCCCCGGCGGCAGCCTGGGCCTCTATTATTTCTTCCGGGAGCAGCAGGGCAGTCTTCAGGTCCGGGTCAGCTATGAGCACGACTTCGCCGCGGGCAGCAATTGGGACAGCTCCGGCTACCGGCTGTTGCTGTCCGCGCTTTATCCCCTGACCCCCCGGCTCAAGGTCAACGCCTTTGTGGACCTGCTCCTGCAGCCCTTTGACCACCGCTACTTTGACGGCATTCCCTGGCACCACCGCCCCCAGCGGGAGGACAAGGTCCTCATCTGCGGGGCGCAGGCCACCTATAACCTCTGGCGGGGTCTGGATTTCAACGTCCACTACTATTATGCCCGGGACGACTCCAACATCCCCCTTTACAACTATTTCCGCCATATCGTGGGCTGCCAGTTGGGTTACCGTTATTAACGCGGTTGTTTTTTCCGCCAGGCTGCGGGATAATTGAGGAGGGCGAGGCCTGCGCCTCGCCTTAACGGCCCGCGCCGCAAGGGCTCCATGTTCCGTTCCCTGGCCTCATTTTTGAAGTCTCCCATCGTCCGCTGGGTGGCGGGCATCACCTTCCTCATCTCCGTCCTGCTCATCTGGCGTCCGGCGTTCACCGAATTTCTGGAGCTCAAGCTCTATGACCTGAAGTTCCGCTACCGGGGCCCCAGGCCCCCGGGCCCGGACTTGGCCATCCTGGCCATCGACGACGACAGCCTCAAGGTCGTGGGCCGCTGGCCCTGGTCCCGGGAGAATTTTTCCCGCCTGCTGGCCCGGGTCAAGGAAGCGGGGCCCAAGGTGGTGGCCATCGACGTCATCTTCGCGGAGCGCCAGGAGACCGGGGGCCTGAAGGTCCTGCGGGAACTGCAGCAGAAGGCCGTGCGCCAGGGCCTGGGGTCCCCGGAACTCCTGCGCCTCCTGAAAGAGGAGCAGCGCCGGGTGGACGTGGACCGCCAGCTGGCCCAGGTGGTGGGGGAGGCTCCCCCCACCGTGCTGGGCTTCTTCTTCCGGGGGGTGGGGGGCAAGACCCGGACCCTGGAGGCCCGGAGCCTGATGGAGCCCACCTTTGTCAAGGCCTCCACCTACAACCTGGTGCGCACTCTGGATACCGAAGCCTCCAGCGTTTCCCTCCTGGAGGCGGAGGGGGTGGAGCTCAACCTGCCGGAGATCACCGAAGCCGCGCCGGGGTCCGGCTACTTCAACATGCAGCCCGACAAGGACGGCACGGTGCGCTGGTTCCCCATGACCATCAAGATGGGCCCCGACTTCTTCGCGCCCCTGAGCCTGGTGAGCACCAGGTATTTCCTGGGAGGGCCGCCCCTCATCATCACCTTGTCCCAGCTGGGGGTGGAGGAAGTGCGGGTGGGACCCAAGGTGGTGCCCGTGGACCAGTTCGGCCGCCTGCTCATCAACTACCTGGGGCCTCCCGGCATGATCCCCACCTACTCGGCCCTGGCCCTCCTGGAAGGGAGGCTGCCTCCGGAGGCCCTGAAGGACAAGATCGTGCTGGTGGGGGCCACCGCGGTGGGCATCTACGACCTGCGGGTCACCCCCTTCTCCGGCGTCTCGCCGGGGGTGGAGATCCAGGCCACGGTCATCGACGGCCTGCTCCGGGACAACTTCCTTCGGGTCCCCCCCTTAGCCCTGCCCCTGGCCCTGGCGGTGGTCCTGGCTCTGGGGGTGATATTGGGGCTGGTGCTCCCCCGCCTGTCCGCGGCCTGGGGCTTCATCTTCACCTGGGGGGTGCTGGGCTTCTTCGTGGGCGGCAATTATTTTCTCTTTACCCGGGCGGGCCTGCAACTGGATCTTTTTTATCCCCTGGGGGAGATTGTCCTGGTTTATTTAGGCGTCACCATCCAGAATTTCCTGGCGGAGGAGAAGGAGCGGCTGCGCATCCGTAAGGCCTTTGAGTCTTACGTCGCCCCCACGGTGGTGCACGAGATGCTGAAGCACCCGGACCGCCTGCGTCTGGGGGGAGAGCGCCGGGAGCTGAGCATCCTCTTCAGCGACATCCGGGGTTTCACCTCCCTGTCCGAGGACCTGCCCCCGGAGACCCTGGTGGCCCTGTTGCACGACTTTTTGAACCCCATGAGCGAGATTATCGTCAGGAACCAGGGCACCATTGACAAGTACATCGGCGACGCCATCATGGCCCTGTTCAACGCCCCCCTGGAGAACCCGGACCACGCCCGGCTGGCCTGCCGCACCGCCCTGGAGATGACGGGCACCCTGGCGGCCTTGGGCAAGGAGTGGGCGGCCCAGGGGCGCCCCCAGATCCGCATCGGCATCGGCATCAACACCGGCATGGCGGCGGTGGGCAACATGGGTTCGGACCGGCTCTTCGACTACACTGCCATCGGCGACAACGTGAATTTGGCCTCCCGCCTGGAGGGCCTGAACAAGTATTACGGCACCGACATCCTCATCAGCGAGGGTACTGCCCGGGGCCTGAACGGGGATTTCATCCTGCGGGAGGTGGACCTGGTGAGGGTCAAGGGGAAGATGCAGCCCCTGACGATCTATGAGCTCCTGGGGGAGGGAACCCCGGAGCCGGAGCTGGCCCGGTTCCTCCCGGTTTACCAGGAAGGGCGGCGCCTGTTTATGGACCGGCGTTTTCAGGAAAGCGCCGCAGCCTTTGCCCGGGCCCTGGAGCTTCGTCCCCAGGACCTGCCCAGCCGCAATTACCTGGAGATGTCCCAGAAATACCAGGAGACGCCCCCGCCGCCGGACTGGCAGGGGGTGCGGGTCCACGAGGCGAAGTAGGGGTGAAAAAGGGGCCTAACCGATATTCTCTGACGGGGGCGGACTATGCATGAGAGGCGGCGGGCGCCGCGCATCCCGGTTTCCCTGGAGGTCACCCGCATCAACGGCCAGGCCGCACCCGGTTCCCGGATCCTGGACCTGAGCGAGCTGGGGGCCAAGCTGGAGGCTCCCCTCCCCCTGGCCCCCGGGGACCACGTGGAATTTCACTATGTCTCCCGGGCCGGCCAGGAGATGGCCCGGGGGGGCCGGGTGGTCTGGGTCCTCCCCCTCACCGCCACGCCCGGGCTCTGCCGCCTGGGGGTGGAGTTCTACCAGCCCTTCCCGGTGATGGTTTAAAATCCCGCAGCCAGGAACTGCCTGAGGTTCTCATTATTCTCCACGTTGAAGAAGCGCTCCGCAGGGGCGTCGGGGAGGATTTTACGCACCAGGCCCGTGAGCACGTTCTTGGGCCCCACCTCCACCCAGGTGTCCACGCCCGACACTTTGAGGTTCCGGACCAAATCCGCCCAGCGCACCGGGGAGGTGAGCTGGGCGGCCATGATCTGGCGCAGCCGCTCCGGGTTGTCTTCCGGGGCCGCGGTGGCGTTGAGGTGCACGGGCACCCGGGGCGGGCGGAAGTCCAGGCGGGCCAGGCAGGCGGCGAAGTCCTGGTGGGCCCCGGCCATGAGGGGGGAGTGCCAGGCCCCGGAGACCTTCAAGGGCACCACCCGGGCGCCCTCAGCCTTGGCCAGGTTCCCGGCCTTGGCCACCATTTCCGCGGCGCCGGAAATCACCGTCTGCTCCGGAGTGTTGAAGTTGGCCAGGGCCAGGGGGCCTTCCCGGGTGAGGGGTTTAACCAGGCCGGCCAGTTTTTCCGGGGTCAGGCCGATGACCGCGGCCATGGTGCCGGGGTGGGCCTGGGCCTCCCGGTGCATTAATCGGCCCCTCTCGGCCACCGCCACCAGGGTGTCCCGGGCGCTGAGCACCCCGGCGGCGAAGAGGGCGCTGTATTCCCCCAGGCTGTGGCCGCACACCGCGGCGGGCTTCACCCCGGCTTTCTCCAGAGCCTGGTGCAGGCAGAGGTTCACCACCGTCACCGCGGGCTGGAGGTTCACGGTCAGGGTCAGCTCCTCCAGGGGGCCGGAAAAGCACAGGCGGAAGAGGGGGAGGCCGGTGACCGCCTCCGCCAGCTCAAAGAGTTCCCTGGCGTCGGGGTCGGACTCATACAGGTCGAAGCCCATGCCCACGTACTGGGACCCCTGCCCGGGAAAGAGAAAAGCCGCGGCTGCCATGCTCACCTCCTCTCAAGTATTCTGGAAGTCAGCTCTGATTCCATGTGGCGTCTAAATTATATGAAATGTTGCCGGGCCGTGTAAATCCCGGAGGCAGGCTGGGGCGAGGTCCCAACGCCGTCGGCCCGTGGCCCGGGAAAGCCAGGGCGGGGGACCGTTGGCGCAAGGAGAACTTATGAGAGGTGGTAGGTATCGGCGTCCCTGCCGGCACACCCGTAAGCGGGGGCGGGGGAACCCCGCCCCTGTTTTAGACCTTAAACAGCGCCTGGAACTTGGTGATTTCCCGGGCCACGTCCACCTGGGTAACCACCATGGAGATGGCGCAGACCATGTCCGCGCCGGCCCTGATGACCGCGGGGGCGTTGGCCAGGCTGATGCCGCCGATGGCCACCAAGGGGAGGGAGACGCGCTTCCGGATTTCCCGGAGCAGCCCCAGGCCCATGGGGGGGCCAGCGTCGGCCTTGGTGAGGGTGGCGAAGATGGGGGACACGCCGAGGTAGTCCGCGCCCAGTTCCTGCGCCTCCAGGGCCTCGGCCAGGCTGCCCACGGTGAGGCCGATGATTTTGTTCTTGCCCAGGAGGCGGCGGGCCTCGGCGTAAGGCAGGTCGTCCCGGCCCAGGTGGACGCCGTCGGCGTCCGCGGCCAGGGCCACGTCCACCCGGTCGTTGACCAGGAACCGGGCCGTCCGGCAGAGTTCCCGGAGCCGCCGGGCTTCCTCCACCAGGGCCTGGGTGTCCCCCTGCTTTTCCCGGTATTGCACCACCCTTACCCCCGCGGCCACGGCCCGGGCCACGTCGCTCAGGTTCCCGGCCAGGCTCAGGCCTGCGTCGGTGATGAAGTAGAAGCCTTTCATGCCGCCACCCGCTGATGCTGCTTAAGGGTATCTTGGTCCAGATTATAAAGGGCGTCCATGAGCTGTTCCTTAAAGGTGCCTGGGCCGGCGGCCCTTTTTGCCGCCGCCTCCGCGGCGACGCCGAAGCACACCAGGGCCGCGGCCGCGGCCATGGCCAGGTCCCCGGGCTCCACCGCGGCGAAGGCGCCCATGAGGGACGCGGCCATGCAGCCCGTGCCCACCACCTGGGCCATGAGGGGGTGGCCGTTCTCGATGCGAAAATGACGGTTCCCGTCAGCAACCAGGTCCCGGGCGCCGGTGATGACCACCGTGGCCTGGCGCTGCCGGGCCAGCCGCCGGGCCAGGGCCAAGAGGTCCTGCTGAACCGGCGCCGCGTCCACGCCCCGGGTAACCACGTCCTCCCCGGCCAGGCGGGCGATTTCCGAGGCGTTGCCCTTGAGGATGCCGATCTTGGCCGCGTCCAGCAGCCGGAAGCAGGCTTCGTCCCGGAGGGCCGTGGCCCCGGCCCCGCAGGTGTCCAGGATTACCGGGATGCCTTTGGCGTTGGCGCTCTTGGCCGCCACCTCCATGGCCGCCACCAACTCCGGGGTAAGGGTGCCGATGTTCAGGACCAGGGCGTCGGCCAGGCCGGTCATCTGGGCCACCTCTTCCCGGGCGTGGGCCATCACCGGGGAGGCCCCCAGCACCTTGACGACGTTGGCGCAGTCGTAAATGGTGACCCAGTTGGTGAGGTGGTGCACCACGGGGCGCCGGGCCCGCAGGCGCTCCAGCAAGGCATAGGCGTCGATTCTTATGGAAGACATAGCGCGGCTGGTTGAAAATTATTCCTAGCAGTTTTATATAGTTTATACCTTGGGTCAATGCAAGGACCTTTTTCCTTCCGGGCCTTCTTCCCGCCGGCGCTTCACTTGACACCGGCCCGAAGGATTGGCTATGTTAAAAATTTCAGGGAGGGCTCCCCCATGGCTTTGGACGAAATTCTCATCACCCGGGCGATAATCGAGAGGTACACGGAGAAGCTCCTGGACAACCTGGACCTGGACGTGGCCGTGGTGGGCGGCGGCCCTTCCGGGATGACCACGGCCTGGAGGCTGGCCCAGCAAGGCCACAAGGTGGCCATCTTCGAGCGCAAGCTGAGCGTCGGTGGCGGCATGTGGGGCGGCGGCATGATGCTCAACGAGATCGTCATCCAGGAGGCCGCCCGGCCGCTGCTGGAGGAGATCGGCATCCGCCTCAGGCCCGTATATAATGAATACTATACCGCGGACGCGGTGGAGGCGGTCACCACCCTGGCTTCCCGGACGGTGAAGGCCGGGGCCACGGTCTTCAACCTCATCAGCGTGGAAGACGTCATGGTGCGGGAGAACCGGGTCACCGGCCTGGTGCTCTCCTGGACCGCGGTGGAGATGGCCCAGCTCCACGTGGACCCCCTGGTGGTGCGGTCCAAGTACGTGGTGGACGCCACCGGCCACGACCTGGAGGTGGTGAAGGTGCTGCTCCGGAAGAACCAGCCCATCACCCTGTTTACCCCCAGCGGGGCCATCGGCGGCGAGCGCTCCATGTGGTCCGAGGTGGGGGAAAAGGAGACCGTGGCCCACACCAAGGAGATCTACCCGGGGTTCTTCGTCTCCGGCATGGCGGCCACGGCCACCTACGGCACTTACCGCATGGGGCCCATCTTCGGGGGCATGTTCCTGTCGGGGGACAAGGCCGCGCGGTTGATCCACGAGCGCCTGACCACGGAGTGGTAAGCTCCTAAAAGCCGGCGGGCCGGTGGGGCGGGCCTCCGCGCCCGCCCTCTGGTAATAGAATTAGGACGATAACTTGGAATACGAAGCCGTCATCGGCCTGGAGGTGCATGCCCAGCTCCTCACCCGGGCCAAGATCTTCTGCGGCTGCCCCACCAGCTTCGGGGCCCTGCCCAACACCCAGACCTGCCCCGTGTGCCTGGGGATGCCCGGGTCCCTGCCGGTCCTGAATAAGAAGGCGGTGGAGTTCGCCCTGAAGATGGCCCTGGCCACGGACTGCACCATCAACCCCGAGTCGGTCTTCGCCCGGAAGAATTATTTTTACCCGGACCTTCCCAAGGGCTACCAGATTTCCCAGTACGAATCTCCTCTGGCGGAGCACGGCCACCTGCCCATCCGGGTCAACGGCGAGCTCAAGCGCATCGGCATCACCCGCATCCATCTGGAGGAGGACGCGGGCAAGCTCATCCACCACGAGAGTCGGCCGGTGAGCCTGGTGGACTTCAACCGCACCGGCGTGCCCCTGATCGAGATCGTCAGCGAGCCGGATCTGCGCACCCCGGAGGAGGCCGTGGCCTACCTCAAGGGCCTGCGCAACATCCTGGTTTACCTGGAGGTCTGCGACGGCAACATGGAGGAGGGGTCGCTGCGCTGCGACGCCAACGTGTCGCTGCGGCCGGTCGGCGGCCAGGCCCTGGGCACCAAGGTGGAGCTCAAGAACATGAACTCCTTCCGCTTCGTCAAGGCGGCCCTGGAGTTTGAAATCCGGCGGCAGCGGGCCCTCCTGGACGCAGGCCGGGAGATCATCCAGGAGACCCGCCTCTGGGATACGGTCCAGGGCCAGACCGTGTCCATGCGGGGCAAGGAAGAGGCCCACGATTACCGCTACTTTCCCGACCCGGACCTGGTGCCGGTCAAGATTGATGGGGATTGGTTAGCATCCTTACGAAAAAACCTGCCGGAACTGCCCGCGGCCCGGGAGGAGCGCTTCGTCAGCGAATACGGCATACCACCTTATGACGCCGAGGTGCTCACCGGGGACAAGGCCCTGGCGGACTACTTCGAGGCCGTGGTCAAGGAGTTTCCCCACCCCAAGCAGGTGAGCAACTGGGTCATGGTGGAGCTCATGCGGGTCCTGAAGCAGGAGGATGGTGGCCTGGGGGCGTGCAAAATCACGCCTCAGGCCCTGGCCCGGCTCCTGGCCCTGGTGGAGGCGGGCACCATCAGCGGCAAGATGGCCAAGGCGGTTTTTGAAGATATGGCGGCTAGCGGCCAGGAGCCTGAAGCCGTCATAAAAGCAAAGGGCCTGGTGCAGATTACGGACACCGGGGCCTTGGAGGCCGCGGCCCGGGAAATCCTGGCTGCGCATCCCCAGGAAGCAGCGGACTACCGGGCCGGCAAGACCAAGGTCCTGGGCTTCTTCGTGGGGCAACTGATGAAAAAAACTAAGGGCCAGGCCAACCCGCAGCTGGCCAACGAGGTGTTCAAGCAACTCTTGGCGTCTTAGGGCCTTGGCGAAATGAGCTCCACGCCAAGTCGCAAAGTCGCAAAAACCCGCCAATAAGGAGCATAAATGGTCCCATATTGCAGCATTTGTTGGGCCGAAGATAAAGTGCGCCTCCTGGACCAGCGGCGGTTGCCCCGGGAAGAGCTTTACCTGGAAATCACCGATTACCGGGAGGTCATCGAGGCCATCAAGACCCTGGCCATCCGGGGGGCGCCGGCCATCGGGGTGGCTGCGGCCATGGCCGCGGCCCTGGGGGCATTGGAGATTAAGTCAGAAGACCAGAAGGAGTTTCAGACGCGGTTTCTGGAGATTTGCCGGGAAATCGCCGGGGCCCGGCCCACCGCGGTGAACCTTTTCTGGGCCCTGGACCGCATGCAGCTCGTGGCCCAGGCGCACGCCGCGGAGCCGGTGCCGGCCCTGAAGCAGCGCCTGGTGCACGAGGCCCAGATCATCCTGAAGGAGGACGAAAAAGTCTGCCGCCACCTGGCCCGGGAAGGCCAGGCCCTGATCCACGACGGGCTTAAGGTGCTGACCCACTGCAACACCGGGGCCCTGGCCACGGGAGCCTACGGCACCGCGCTGGGGGTGCTCCGGGCCGCCTGGGAAGCGGGAAAGCGCTTCTCCGTGTGGGTTGACGAAACCCGGCCCCTGCTGCAGGGGGCCCGCCTCACCGCCTGGGAGTTGGGGAAGCTGGGCATCCCCTACACCCTCATCCCCGACGGGGCCGCGGCCAGCCTCATGCAGCAGCGCCGGGTGGACCTGGTGATCCTGGGTGCGGACCGCATCGCCGCCAATGGCGACACGGCCAACAAGATCGGCACCTACAGCCTGGCGGTCCTGGCCCGCTGGCACGAGGTCCCCTTTTACGTGGCCGCGCCCTTGTCCACCGTGGACTTTGCCATCCCCGACGGCAGCCAGATTCCCGTGGAGGAGCGGGCCGGGGAGGAAGTGACCCACATCCTGGGGCAGCCCGTGGCCCCGGGGGGGGCGGCGGCCCTGAACCTGGCCTTCGACGTCACCCCCCACGACCTCATCTCCGGCATCATCACCGAGAAAGGGGTGCTGGCCCCCCCCTTTAACTCCAGCCTGAAGCCTTTCCGGCCCAAGGGATAAGACTCATGCGCAAGCTTGCAATGCTCCTGGCCGCCGGCCTGCTGTGGGCCGCCGCCCCCGCCCAGGCCGCGGGACCTTATAACATCCGTTACCCGGCCGTGTCCACGGGAGTGGACCCCCAGGCGGTCACGGTCATCGGAGCCCCCCAGCACTACCGCATCAAGAAGGGGGACGACCTCCTGGAGATCGCCCGGCACTACGGGCTGGGCTACACCGAGCTGGCGGTGCACTACCGCCATTGGGACCCCTTCCTGCCGCCGCCGGGGGCGGAAGTCACCATCCCCACTCTGTGGATCTTGCCGGAGAAGCGCCAGGCCCCCCTGGTGGTGAACACCGGGGAGATGCGCCTGTACTATTTCGTCAAGAACACCACCCAGGTTTACACTTTTCCCATCGGCATGGGGGTCCTGGACTTCAAGACGCCCTCCGGGACTTTCCGGGTGGTGGAAAAGAAGTTGAACCCTTCCTGGCATATCCCCAAGTCCCTGCAGGCCAAGTACGGCATGGCAGTGATGCCGCCGGGGCCGGACAACCCCCTGGGGGAGCTGAAGCTCACCCTGTCCTGGGGCGACTACGGCATCCACGGCACCCACATGCCCCTGGGGGTGGGGCGCCTGGTGAGCCACGGCTGCACCCGCATGTACCCGGAGCATATCAAGCAGCTGTTCCCCCTGGTGCCGGTGGGGACCAAGGTGGAATACATTTATGAGCCGGCCAAGGTCGGCTTTCTCCACGGCCGCATCTTTTTGAGCGTGCATGAGGACGTGTACATGAAGATTCCCTCCATGTTCCTGCACGTCCTGAACCTTCTGGAGAAACGGGGTCTGATGGAGCAGGTGGACCTGCGCCGGGTGCTGCAGGTGGTGGAGGAGCAGACCGGCATGCCCATGGAGGTCACCAGGCGGGGTGCAAGCCTGGCGGATTCCCAAGCCCCCGTGCCCGCTCCCGTCCGATAACCGCGCCTTTTCCTCCTCCGGATGGCAACGGCCACCCGCGGCGTCTTCCCGCCAGCCGGCGGTGCCGAGCCCCTTATCCTGCCGACTGCTGGGTGGCGTGCCCGGGCGATTGGGGCCAGGGGTGATTTACTGCGCCTGGGGGCGACCCCGGGGCCGCAGGTTACCGGCGTTAGGAAGGGAGGAGGGGAGGCGGTCCGGCAGTTGGTGGCGCGCAAAAAGACAGAAGGTGTGGCGAGCAGGACTCGAACCACACCCCCTGACTCCAGTTAAGGGGTTAACCCCAAATACCTAAGGATGAATTACTTTGCCGCTGGGGTCTTGGCTTTCGGGGCCTTTTTGGCTTTCGGGGCCTTTTTCGCCGCCTTGGCCTTTTTGCCCTTCACGAATTTAACCTTAGCACAGGTCTTTTCAGCCGCGTCCTCGGCCCGGGCGGCAGCTGCTTCGGCTTTGCTAGCCGCGGCAGCAGCCCGCGGACCTGGGACTTTGGCATCTTGTGCTGCCGCTTCAGCCTTCACCACCGACGCGGCTGCCCGATCTGCAGAAGCTTTGGCCTGCTCCACGTACATCTTTGCCTGATCAAAGTACTTTTGGCAGCAGCCAGCACCTCCCAGCATCAGGGCAAACGCCGCGAGGAGAGCCAAGGCATAGCCTTTTCTCATTTTCCTCATCGATTACCCCCTTTCGGAAAGGGCTTTAGCCTCTCCTGAATTTTGCTGAGTAACACCAGGTGCTACTTCCGCATCTTCTTCATCAGGCAGGCCTCAGCTTTTGCCGCTGCAGCCTCGGCCCGATCCGCCGCGGCCTCAGCCTTGTCAGCTGAAGCTTTGGCATCCGCCGCCGCCATTTCGGCGTTCCGCGCTGCGCTGTCTGCCTTCGCCGCGGAGGCCGCCGCCTGGTCGGCGTACATCTTGGCCTCATCCACGTACTTCTTGCAGGGGTCGCAGCAGCCCGCTCCCATGGCGAGGACAAACGCCATGAGAATAGCCAAAGCAAAGCCCTTCCTCACTAAAGCTTTCCTCATCATCTATCCCCCCTTCTCAAAGAGATGGTTAAAGGTTAACAGGATGCACACATTTAATATGAGAGCCCAGAAAATATCAAGAAAAAATCACACCCTCAGAAAATTTTTTTCCGCGCACCACCTCCTTGCCCGGATAAGCCCTTAATTTTTGCTGACTATACAATTACTCTCCGGTGAAAATCAAGGAAAAATCGTAACCGGAGGGAAATTCTTTTCCCCGGAGTCCCGGGCCCGGCCCTCCGGAGCCGATTATACCCGGGAAAAGGGAGCAATCCGGGGTGGGGGGCCATTTCTCCTATAAGGAAGAGAAGCCGCCCCCCCGGGGTTCAAGAACCGCTGGCTGACAACCTGCCGGCGGCTGGGGCGGAACTTCTATGCTGGTGCGTCAAGTGGTCATCACCCTTGGAGCCGCCGATCTCCTGGCCGGACGGTTGGCTGCCGGACCGCAGCGCTTTGGACCCCGGTCAGCAGCCGACGGCCGCCAAAAGTGCCGCCAGAGACAGCAACAGAGCCAATTTTCTCACAAGTTCCTCCCCTTAAAATAGGTTGGCTGTGCATTGGTCAACGCCTCAAGCATAGGGCAAAACTGGGCCTTTTTCAAGGCTGCGGAGAGTCAAGAGGGAAAAATAACTCCCCGGCCGGCCCCCGCCGCGAGGGCCGGGGGAAAATCAGGCCGACCCCCGGACCAGGAATCCCGGGGCAGGGTTCGGGGAATTTTCCAAGGGGTGATAAGGGTGCATTTCCCCCCAGTTTTCCCCCACCCGCAGGTCCACGGCGAGGGGCACCTGAAGGGGCACCACCTGCTCCATGGCCTGGCGCACCACCCTGGCGGTGGGCCTCAGTTCCTCTCGGGGGACTTCCAGGAGCAGCTCGTCGTGGAGCTGCAGCAGCATGGCGCCGGAGAGCTTTGCGTCCTGCAAGGCATTTTCCACCTTGAGCATGGCCTTTTTAATGATGTCCGCGGCGGTGCCCTGCAGCGGCGTGTTGATGGCGGCCCGCTCCGCCTCCTGGCGCAGGATGCGGTTGCTGCTGTGCAGGTGGGGAATCTGACGGCGGCGCCCCAGGAGTGTCGTCACCCAGCCGAGCCGGCGGGCCTGGGCCAGGGTCTCATCGAGGTAAGCTTTGACCCCGAGATGTTTGGCGAAATAGCGATGGATGAACTCCTTGGCGATGCGGTGGCCCACCCCCAGCTGCTTGGCCAGGCCGAAGGCGCTCATGCCGTAGATGATGCCGAAGTTCACCGCCTTGGCCTGGCGCCGCATCTCGGCGGTGACCAGCTCCGGGTGGATGCCGAAGATGACCCCGGCGGTCTGGCGGTGGATGTCAACCTGATCCTGGAAGGTCTTGAGCAGGGCCGGGTCCAGGGAAAAATGGGCCAGCAGCCGGAGCTCCATCTGGGAGTAGTCGGCGGTGAGGAAGAGGTGCCCGGGCGCGGCCACAAAGGCCTGGCGGAGCTGCCCCCCCAGCTCCCCCCGCACCGGGATGTTCTGGAGGTTGGGGTCCCGGCTGGAAAGGCGGCCGGTGGCGGCCACGGACTGCAAAAAGGTGGTGTGCACCCGGCCGGTGTCCGGGTTGACCAGCTTCAAGAGGGCGTCCACGTAAGTGCTCTTGAGCTTCCCCATGTTACGGTAGGCCACGATCTTGGCGGGCAGGGGGTGCTCCGCGGCCAGGGCCTGCAGCACCTCCACGTCGGTGGAATACGCGGTCTTGCCCTTGGTTTTCTTTTGGGGCGAGAGCTTCAGCTTGTCAAAGAGGATGCGGCTGAGCTGCGGAGGCGACTGGATGAGGAATTCCTCCCCGGCCAGACCGTAGATTTCCGTCTCCAGGCGCCGCATCTCGGCTTCCAGGTCCTGGCCGAAGCGCCGGAGGAATTCCTGGTCCAGGAGGATGCCACGCTCTTCCATGCGGGCCAGGGTGCCCAAGAGGGGCAGTTCCAGGCTGGCGTAGAGCTCCCAGAGGCCCTCTTTTTCCAGTTCGGCCTTGAGCAGGGGCCACAGGGCCAGCGCGGTCCCGGCCCGGGACGCGGCATACCGGCAAGCTAGCTCCGGGGGGAGGTCCGCGGCCGACAGGGGCCGGCCCGCCAGCTCCCGAGGGGCCGGGAGGTTCACCCCCAGGTAGTGCAGGGCCACGTTTTCCAGGTTCTGCTCATAGCGGGAGGGATTGAGCAGGTAGGAAGCCAGGAGGATGTCTCCTGTGAGTCCGCCAAGCTCCCGCCCCAGGCGGCGGCACACCAGCAGGGCGGCCTTGAGGTCCGGGCCCACCTTGGGGAGGGCCGCGTCCTGCCATAGCGGCCCCAGAACCTGGCTTACGGCCCTGGGGTCGGCTCCCAGGGGGACGAAGGCCCCCTCATCCTGCCGCCAAGCCATACCAACTCCGGCCAGGGGGGCCATCACCGGGTGCTGCTCCCCGGTGAGGAAGAACAGGCTCATCTCCCCCGCCTCCCGGACGGCCGCGGCCACGCGGCTCACATCCTCAGGGCCCGCGGCCAGGAGCCAGGCCCCCGGGGCCTGGGCGTCGAACCCCAGCTCCTTGGTGAGCCTGCCGAACTCCAGCTCCACGAACAGCCGGCGCAGGGCCTCCCGGTCCGGGGGCCCGGGGTGCAGGGCCTCCAGGTCCACGTCGAGAGGCACCTGGTCGTCCAGCACCGTCAGCTCCTTGCTCAGCCGGGCCTGTTCCACATATTGCTTGAGCCGTTCCCGCAGCCCTTTTTCCTTGATCTCCTCCAGGTGGGCCAGGAGGTTTTCCAGACTGTGGTACCGGCCGATGAGCTTGAGGGCTGTCTTTTCGCCGATTCCCGGCACCCCGGGGATATTGTCCGAGGGGTCCCCGGCCAGGGCCCTGACGTCCACCAGCTCCGCCGGGGTGAGGCCGTATTTTTCCTGGACCGCCCGGGGATCGAAGCGCTGGCCCTTCATGGGGTCCCAGAGGTCCACCCCGTCCTGCACCAGGGGGAGGAGGTCCTTGTCGCCGGAGATGATTTCCACCTCAAAGCCCTGCTCCCGGGCCCGGCGCACCAGGGTGGAGATGAGGTCGTCGGCCTCGAAGCCCTCCTGCTCCAGGGCGGGCAGCCGGAAGCCCGCAATGATCTTTTGGATATAGGGGAGCTGCATCACCAGCTCCTGGGGCATGGGGGGGCGGTGGGCCTTATAGGCCGGATATTTGCGGTGGCGCGCGGTGGGGGCCTTGGAGTCGTAGAGCAGGGCCAGGAAGTGGGGCTGCCGCTCCTTGAGGACCTTCAGGAGCATGTTGGTGACCCCGAAGATGGCGCCGGTGGGGAAGCCCCGGGAATTGGTGAGGCGGGGCAGGGCGTGGAAGGCCCGGTAGAAATAGGAGCTGATGTCAATGAGGTAAAGGACGCGGGCGCCTTCGGCCTTCTCTGCCATTTGCCTTCCTTATACTATCCGCGGTAGAGCAGTGTCAATGGA
>Ga0315268_10003631_pt1 | contig 16941 bp, 18 predicted proteins | sample C1_top_MG_FD_204535 | JGI IMG/M metagenome (GOLD analysis project Ga0315268, IMG submission 204535) | Sediment microbial communities from Yellowstone Lake, YNP, Wyoming, USA - C1_top | ecosystem: Environmental > Aquatic > Freshwater > Lake > Sediment | place: USA: Wyoming | collected 2017-08-01
TATTGGCATGCAGAGTGGTCAGCGAACCATCATGCCCGGTGTTCATGGCTTGAAGCATATCCAGCGCTTCGCCCCCGCGGCACTCACCCACCACGATCCGGTCGGGCCGCATTCGCAACGAGTTGCGAACCAGGTCACGGATGGTGGTCTCGCCGCCGCCGTCCACATTGGCCGGTTTTGTCTCCAGCCGCAAAACGTGTTCCTGCTGAAGCTGCAGTTCGGCCGCGTCCTCGATGGTAATGATCCGTTCGCTCTCCGGGATAAAACCGGACAGCACATTGAGCAGCGTGGTCTTGCCGGAACCCGTTCCGCCGGAAATAACGATATTAAGCCGCGCCAGCACACAAGCCCTCAATAGTTCGGCCATGTTCTGCGTAAGCGAACCATATTCGATCAACTGCTCGATCTTGAGCTTGTCTTTACGAAACTTGCGTATGGTAATGGACGGTCCATCAATTGCCACAGGCGGGACAACCGCATTAACGCGCGATCCATCCGGCAGGCGCGCGTCAACCGTGGGGCTGTCCGGGTCCACGCGGCGGCCAAGCGGCAGAATGATTCGGTCAATGATCCGCATCACATGGGCATCGTCATCAAAGGTCACATTGGAACGTTCGAGTTTTCCCTTTTTTTCAATATAGACTTTCTTGGGGCCATTGACCATCACTTCACTTACTTCCTCATCGTCCAGCAATGGCTGGATCGGTCCGAACCCCATCATGTCATTCATTACATCCATAAAAACGGACTTCTGAATATCAGCAGGCAGGCTGATATGTGCCTGGTCGTACACTTCCTTCAAATGCAACAGGATAAATTCGCGGCGGCGGTCGAACGAAACCCCCTCGCTTTCAATGCCGCGTGAAAGACTGTCAACCAAAAAACGCTTGAGCTTTCCAAGATCGGAAGCAGAGAGACTTGGGACTCCAGGGGTCACCGGTTGGGGCATAAGAGGTTACTCGCTTGATTCTTCTTCCTGGTGCGGCAGGACCCAGATGATCTGGGAACGCTGAACAGCCAGGAAGGGGGCATCGAACTGGACTTGACCATCCGCGCCCAATATGGATGCATTGGTTATCGCCAGGAAGGTCTCATCGCGATCCAACTCGTCCTTCAACCGCTCGCCTTTCCGGATGTGCACTTCGCCCCGGATCAAATGGCTGGTGGTCTGAATTGTGGCGGGCACGGAGATCTTGGTCACCACATTGGTATAGAACTTGCCTTTTTCATCGAATTCAATACTCATTTTTTCTCCCGAATCATTCAGTACGCAAACGCCGCGCCATGGCAACCATTTGCTGCGAGGCCTCCTTCAACACGATGGAGGCTGTGTCTTGAGGAAACTTCGCTGAGATCGGTTGATGCTGGTTGTTCGCCAGGGAAAAATTACTTCCAAGGTATGGCATGGCGGTCTTGATATCAATGCCAATGATCTTTTCAGCCTCGGTCTTGGTCAAACCCTCCAGGCCCACCGCCCGATTCAAAATGGTGTAGACGGACGATGCCTGCACACCCTTGGAACGTAGATATTCCCACACCGTCTTTGTCAGCATGACCGTACTCAGGTCCGTGCTGACCACCATGGCGATAAGATCGGCATGTTCGATCAGAGGCAGGCTGAAGCGCGACAACGAGCGTCCGAGATCAAGCAGGACGAAATCGTGGGAGGCTTTTAGCGCATGGACAATTTCACTGATCCGTCCGACCTGGAGCTGATTACCATGCTCGGGATCCGGCGAGCCGGCCAGCAGGTGGAAATGCCAATTCGATATGGCGATCAGGTTTTCACGGAAGAACTCAGGGGTCGTTTCTGAAGCAGGCATCTCGGCGACCGTAACGAGGTTTTGACTGCCTTCGTAGCCGACGATCTCCGCGATCGATCCGATGGGCAGGACAATGTCCGCCACCGCCACCCGTACCTCGGGCTGATTGAATGCGATATTCATGGCCACATTGGCACATAATGACGATGTGCCCGTCCCGCCTTTTGCGCTTAAAAAGACGATCAGCAGCCCGCCCTCCTTGAGGGCCGCGGCGTTATCGCCAAGCAACCGGCCTATGGTTTCGATCAGTGCAGGGATGGCCTGGGAGGTCTTGACCAGATATTCATTGAATCCCGCCTCCACGCAGGAGCGGGTGCGGGCTGGCAGCGGATCACTGCTCAGGGCAATCAAGGAGACTCGGGAAGTACGCGCATCCAGGCGCAGGCGCTTTGCAAAATCCTCCCCCTTCAGATCGGCCATTACCGGGTCCATGATGATCACATCCGGATGGTCACGCCAGGCAAGGATCAGGCCTTCCCTGCCGGATGCAGCCTGCAGAATATGATTACCATCCTTTTGCAGGGCCGCCGCGACAAAATTGCGGCTGGCAATATCTGCATCAACGATGAGTATCTTATTCCCGGCCATTCAAAACTCCTCAAGATTCGATGGGAGGCATCAGGTAGCCCAATCCGGAACGAGTCACGATGTGACGCGGATTATGAGCGTCATGTTCCAATTTTTGGCGCAAACGGGCAATGCTGACCCACAGGATCTCCTTGTCATTTTTATATTCCGGTCCCCACACGCTGGTCAGCAAATCCTCCGAGGTAAGTATCTTGCCGATATTGTGTGCGAACTGAAGGAGCAGGCGATATTCCGTGGCGGAAAGGGAAACCGGCTGGTCGTCACGCCACACTTCCGCACGCGCAAAATCGATCTTAAGATTTTCGTGGCTGAAGAAACGTTCCTGGCCCTGTTCGGTGGGGGTTTGTGCGCGCCGCAATACCGCCCGAACGCGCGCCAAAAGTTCGGTGGCCGAGAAGGGTTTGACAAGGTAATCGTCCGCCCCAAGATCCAGCCCCTTGACGCGGTCCTGCTCCTCACCTTTGGCGGTCAGGATGATGATCGGCACATTGGAAAATTCACGGATGCGCTGGCAGGCCCCAAATCCATCGAGACGCGGCATCATCACATCCAACAGAACAAGATCCACCGGCTGGGATGAAAAAACATCAATGGCTTGCAGGCCGTCGGAGGCAGTGACCACGCCATATCCCTCGGTTTTGAGGTTGGCTTCCAGCAAGCGCAGGTAGCGCGGCTCATCGTCAACGATCAGAATGCGCTTGGACATAATATCCTCCTTTATGAACAAAACAGATCAACTGTTGGGATCAACAGGCAGTTCAATAAAGATGGTGGTACCCTGGTCAAGAACTGACTCAGCCCAAATCTTACCATGATGCGCCAATATTATCTGCTTGCAAATAAAAAGTCCCAGCCCGGTGCCGGTGACGGAGCCCTCGCCCGGGACGCGATAAAAGCGCTCAAAAATGAACGGGATGAAATCCTCGGGGATGCCCGGGCCATGATCTTCAAAACTAACCCGCAGTTTCTTTTCAGTGCGCTTGAGTTTGATCTTCAGCGGGGAACCGGGCGCATATTTGGTCGCATTACTGAAGAGGTTCTCGAAAACCTGCGATAAACGAACACTATCCCCCAGAATGGGAGGCGCCACATCAAATTCAATATCGACCTGCAGCTCAGGGTGGTGCGTACGGACACGGGTGGCGACATCGCGCACAATGGCATCGAGACGCAGGGGTTGAAATTTGAACTGGAGCGTTTTGCTTTGCATACGCGCCGATTCAAGCATGTTTTCGATCAAATGGGTTAAGCGGTCGGCTTCATCGTCAATGATGGCCAGGAACTCACGCTGGGTCTTGTCGTCCCACTTGGTATCTTCACGAAGCAGGCTGGTGCTGTACCCTTTGATGAACCCCAGCGGTGTACGAAGTTCATGCGAGATCGTGGAAACGAAGTCATCCTGCAATCGCATTTGCTTTTGTATCGATTCAAGGTCGGCACGCGCCTCCTGCAAAGCCTTGCGTTCCAGCAGCGATGCGGTTGAAGCAGCGATCAGTGCCGCAAAATGTTGGTGCGTTTCAGAGAAGTGCGGACCACCGAACCGTATAAAGACCAGGGCCCCGCTCATTCTTCCTGCAATGGACAGGGGTAAACCGAGCAGAAACGGCAGATCCAGGCGGTCAATACCCGGGCTTGGACGCAGGGCAGGTTCGTGTGCGATTATTTTCCCCTGGGCGATCACGTCGCTGGCGATCCCCTCGCCCCAACTAACATCGGCCTCGGAGGATTTGCCGCGTCCAGCCGCGCGGGCATATATCACCTCCATGCCTCTGGTGTGCGGGTCAAATGTATAAACCGCCACATTGTCATACAAAAAATCCTCGCGCAGGGACGAAAGAAGGTTGCCAAGCGAGGCCTTCCAATCGACCTTCTGGTTCAAGGGGGCCAAAATGGAGTATAGGTATTCCAGGGTCTCGGGATCCACCGTCATAGGTCAGGCCTGCTGCTTCCTCTTCTTTTCTTCCTCAACAGCCAGCAGAGGGAATTTGAAGGTTGTGCCTCTGCCTTCGGCCGAACTTACATCCAACAGGGAGCCATGCGCCTCAACGATCTGGCGTACCAGTGATAGTCCAAGGCCGGTGCCGCCTGCTTTGCGCGTGGAGGAACCGTCCAACTGGTGGAAAGGCTCGAATATTTCCTTTAATCGATGTGCCGGAATACCAATGCCCGTATCGGTAACGGAGATCATGATCAGATTGGCGCCTTCCTCCTTCAGGCTGACTATAATGCTTCCACCCGCCGGCGTGAATTTGACGGCATTATCCAAAAGTTGATTCAATGCCCAGCTGATTTTTTCCGGGTCACCCTGAACCCGCAGCACGCTCTCATCCCCCACAATATACACTTGAACCCCGCGTTCCTCGGCTTTTTGCATGGCAGACTTGGCCGCCAGATTCACAATACGACGAATGTCAAATATTTCCTGTTTCATGCTCATTTCGCCACGCGAAGCCAGCGAGAACATGATCAGGTCCTCGATCATATTTTCAAGACGACTGGATGCTTTTTGACTGACCTGCAGGGCATGGCGCTGTTCTTCTGTTAATGGCCCCAGCGAATCCGTGACCATGAGTTCAATATAGCCTTTAATGTGCGTCAACGGCGTGCGCAATTCATGCGAAATATTGGCAACGAAGTTGGCCTTCATCTGGCTGAGTTCTGAAAGCCGTTCAAGGGCCTCCTGCAATTCGGCCGTGCGCTGCTGGACGCGTTGTTCCAGGTTCCGGTTGGCAGCCTGCAGGGCCGATCGCAATTGGATGATCTGTTCGGTGACAGCCTCATCCAGCGTCGGGCGATCAAGCAGCTTCAGGTCCAAAAGCGCCTGGCCGAGCAAATATGTTTTTCCCTGTGCGATCTCCTCCTGTTGATATGCCAGGGCCTTTTGCAGGTCCAATTCGTTGACATGGCCGCTCCGAACCAGCGCCTCCCCCAGTTTCGGAACCAGCATTTCGGGTGTTAATTGTGGATGTGGTTTTGCTTTTGACATGGACTGCTCTCCTGGCGATCACGCGGCAGCTTCAAGAAAGCCAAATTCCTATTCGTTAAAAACCCAGTCTCCACCAATCATTGTAGCAGAAGATCGTAAATCTTTCACATCCTCCACATCGCAGGTAAAGGGGTCGCTTTTCAAGACGATCAGATCCGCCAGAAAGCCGGGAGCCAGCCGGCCCAAACGATCTTCAGCGTACGCCGCGTAGGCCGCACCGGTGGTGAAACCTTCCAACGCCTCCTGCATGGATAAACGTTGTTCGGGCCTCCATCCTTCCCTTGACGGCGACCCGTCTGCCCGCCGCCGTGTGACCGCCGCGTACAGCCCCCAAAACGGATTCGGCGACTCCACGGGCGCATCCGAACCGAAGGCCAAATGCGCTCCCGCATCCAGCTGGGTCCGCCACGCATAGGAGAGCGCAGCGCGCCCGCCCCAATAACGGTCGGCCATCAGCATGTCCGAGGTGGCGTGGATCGGCTGCATCGAAGCGATCACGTCCAGCTGCGCAAGGCGTTGTGCGTCGTCGGGATGAAGCAGCTGCACATGCTCAATACGGTGACGCAGATGCGGCAATCCCTTTTCCCTTTCATAAGCGCGCAATTGACCATATGCATCGAGTACTTCGTGATTGGCGCGGTCGCCGATGGCATGCACCGTCATGCCCAGTCCGACATCGGCGGCCCTCCGGCCAAACTCAAAAAGCTCCTCGCCATCCATGGTGAGAATGCCTTTATTTTCGGGTTCACCATCATACGGCTGGAACATGGCGGCCGTCCGCGGGCCAAGTGCACCATCCATGAATGCCTTGACCGATCCGATGCGAAGCCAATCATCCCCAAAGCCGGTGCGAAGCCCCAGCGCGGAGGCATGGTCGAGCAAATCAACCGGGATATTTTTGGTGACGCGTAATTTTAATTTTCCCTGTGCATGGAGTCCCTGCAGTGCCATGAAACATTCACGGCGGTCAAAATCATGCACGCCGGTCAGCCCCATCCTCCACAGAATCGGCTGGGCCTTTTCGATGGCTGACGCGATCATCCCAACGTTCGATTCCGGATTTACCCGGGAGACCAGTTCCATCGCAGTTTCAAGCAGGATGCCGGTGGGGGCGCCGTTCAATTGGCGCTGGATCTGCCCGTTGATCGGATCCGGACTTTCAGCGGAGATGCCGGCGAACTTTAGTGCGGCGGAATTTGCGAGTGCGGCATGCAGGGATTTTGCCGTGAGAAAAACAGGATTGTTCGGCGATATCGAATCAAGATCAGAAGCGGTCGGCCAGCGACTCCACGAATTTTGATTCCAGCCATGGCCCAGGACCCATTCACCGGGTTTTGATCTTTTCACCCGGTCGGAAACACGCCGCAGGCACTCCTCCAGCGAGTCGGTTTCGCAGTCGATCTTCTGCAAACCCATCGAATAATATTGAAGATGAATATGTGCATCGGTCAGGCCGGGTAAAACGGTCCGACCGCGCATATCCTGTTTTTCAGCGCCATCGAATTCGCTCAAAAGTTCACCGCCGCCGACGGCAAGGATCCTCTCACCGTTTATGACCAGCACGGAAGCCGGAGGCAACTTCGGGTCCAGGGTATGAATGCGGGCGTTATACAGGAGTTTCATAATAATTTTTCCAGCAAGCCATCCAGCTCTTCACCGGAATAATAATAGATCGTGAGCGCGCCGCCTTTTTTGCCATGCTTGAGCGCAACCTTCGTACCCAGGCTGGCGCGCAGACGACGTTCAATATCACTCACATCCGCATTGCGGCCGGCCTTCTTCCTGGCCGTTGGTTTTACGCCGGCAAGTTTCCGCGCCAATTGTTCCGTCTGGCGGACACTCAGGTCAAGATTGACGACTGTGCGAAGCGCCGCTTCCTGGCCCTTGACGGCGTTGATCGCAAGCAGGGCCCGGGCGTGCCCTTCGGTGATCCTCCCATCCACGAGGGCCTGTTTGACGGCAGGCGCGGAATCCAACAGGCGCATTGTATTTGTGACAGCCACACGACTCTTTCCGACGCGGGCCGCGATGGCTTCATGGGAAAGCCCGAATTCCCTGGCAAGATGTTGATAAGCATCGGCCTCTTCAATGGCATTAAGATCCGCACGCTGGACATTCTCAATAATGGCTATTTCAAGCAGCTGCTGGTCGCTGGCATTGCGGACGACCACAGGGACGGTCTTTAACCCGGCTTTGCGCGCGGCCTGCAGACGCCGTTCGCCCGCGATGAGCGTATAAACCCCGCCGCGTCCAGGCGCCACGATCAATGGTTGAATGATCCCATGTTCGCGGATCGACATGGCCAGATCGTCAAGTTCATTCTCCCTGAAGGCCTGGCGCGGCTGGCGCGGATTGCGCTGGATCAGATCGATCGGGATTTGTGCCGCGCCGCCTTCTCCGCCTGAAGAAGCGGATGAACTGCCGGGGATGAGTGCGTCGAGTCCTTTTCCGAGACCGGAATGCTTGGGCATGTTTGCTCCTCGTTAATAAGACGCTGTATTCAGGCGAAGTGCTGCTCCACCCCTGAGGGTCTATTGAATGCGGGCCTTCACTCCATCGCCTTTGAGTAATTCCTTGGCGAGACTTTCATACGCCAGTGCTCCAACGGATGAAGGCGCATAAGCGGAGATGGGGAGCCCGTAGGAGGGCGCTTCGGCCAGGCGGATACTGCGCGGGATGACCGCTTTGAAAACCTGGTTCGGAAAATGACGATTGACCTCGGCCACCACATCGGTGGAAAGATTCGTGCGCGGGTCAAACATCGTCAGGACGACACCCCGTACTTTCAACTCCGGGAAAAGGGCGGAGCGCACCCTTTGAATGGTCTGCGTGAGCTGGCCGAGACCCTCTAGTGCCAGGTATTCGCATTGCACCGGCACAATGACGCCATCGCGTGCCGCGACCAGGCCATTGATCGTCAGCAGCCCAAGGGATGGCGGGCAATCGACCAGGATATAGTCGTAATGATCGATCAAAGGTTCGAGCGCGCGTTTGAGGCACGTCTCGCGCGCAAGCTCATCCACGAGTTCAACCTCCGCCCCGGCCAATGACGGCGAAGAGGGTAAAAGCGCAAGTTTGAGCTTTTCGTTCAACAAAATGAACGGCGCGGCCGCGCTCCCCAGCAGCGACTCGTAGGTGCCGCCTGCGACCGTTGACTTGTCCACCCCGAGGCAGGATGTGGCGTTGGCCTGGGGATCCAGGTCCACCACCAGCACGCGCTGTCCGGCGCCGGCCAGATAGGAACCGAGATTAACGGTGGTCGTGGTTTTTCCCACGCCGCCTTTTTGATTCACGAATGTATATATGTGAGCCACTAGAAAACCTCCATGAGGCACTCTTCAACTTCTTTTTGCGTTGGAATTCCGTCCAGGCCTACACGCGCCACCGAGCGTGCGGCAAGTTGGGTGGCAAAACGCGCTGCCTCCCACGGATCGCGCGTGGTGAACAGGCGGATAAAAAAAGCGGCGGCAAAAATATCGCCCGCCCCGGTTGCATCCACTTCCGGAATTCGAGGAGCGTTAAAGCGGCGCCGGTCGCCATTCCAAAAAAGGACCGAACCCTCTTCGCCGTCTGTGACAGCCAGTACGCGCGTCTGATGCGCCATGGCTTCGATCAATTCCTCATCGCCGCCGACGTCCTCGCGGCTGATAACCACGGCACCGGCACGCGGCAAAAATGCTTCTGCAGAATCCCATTTGCAAGGCGATACGTGCCCGCCGCCATCCCACATCCGCATCCAGCCTTGAGGTGTAACACCCAGCAAGGTTGGAGATAGATACTCTGGCAGCACATCGCTCAATTCCCGGGCAACCGGCCCAAGATGAATGATGGGAGCCGCCCGCCACACCTCGGGCACGTTCTCGAAAGAGATCATGGCGGCCTGGTGTAGGAGCGTTTGGCGGCGTTCGCCGCCGATATAAACATTTTCAAAAGTTGTCGTGTGTTCAGATGGGGTGGATACCACCGTGGTCCCAGCCAGCAGTTCGAGCGAGGTGCTCCCGCTGACTGCGGTCACAATTCCCACGCGCAAACCCAGCACACGCGCTGTCAATGCCGAAAAGGCGGCTGTCCCGCCTGGGCGCAGCCCATGGGGAGTCACATCCCCGGTCACATGGCCGATGACAAGATAATCCACGGGATCAAGCACAGCCAGCTCAGGCATGGATGGATTATACCGTGAGAAAATCGGGCCCATCCTCCCTGCCTGCCCCTTTAAAAACGAAAGACGAAGGGCCGCTTTACCAGTCCTCCGTCTTTTTATCCTTCGATCGATCCGGCTACGAATCCTTGAGCAGGATCACGATCTTGCGATGGGGTTCTTCGCCGGTGCTTTGCGTCATGACTGCAGGATGTTCGCGCAGCTCCATATGAATGATGCGCCGTTCGGCGGCGGACATCGGCTCAAGCGTCAGCTTGCGGCCCGACTTGATGACCTGTTCGGCCATGCGCCGCGCCAGCTGCCGCAGTTGGCGTTCGCGCCGGTCGCGGTGACCTTCCACATCCACGATCAATTGAATGAACTCCTGCGTTTCCTTGCCCACCATCAACGAGGCAATATATTGAAACGCATTCAAGGTCTCACCATGCCGGCCGATCAATACCCCGAGGTCGTTCCCGCGAATATCCACCATGATCGGATGACGGTCATCGCGTGACTCGCCGTAATGTGCCGAAACCTGTGCCTGCAGGCCCATATGAAAAAGCAATTTGGAAATGGTGGCTTCTGTTGCATCCAGCACAGGATCATGGCCTTCAACCGGGCTGATGATCACAGGCTCTTCTTTTGCCCTGGGTGCGGACCCGGCTTTTTTAACGGGGGCCGCTTCTTTTGCCGGACTCTTCGACACGTTCCGGGCAGCCTGTGGAGCAGGTTTTTCCGTTTTACCCGGACGTGCGGTTTTCTGTTTTTCCGGCGCAGGTGACGATACGACCGGTTCCGATCCGGGAGGCGGGTTGACGGTCAGGCGTACACGCACCTGGCGTCCACCCAACCCAAACAGGCCTTTATTGCCTGCGTCCAGAACCTCCACCGAAACCGCGTCTGCAGGCAGACCCAATTGAGCCAGCCCTTGTGCAAGGGCTTCTTCCACGGTAGGAGCGATGATTTCCAGCGTTGTGCGTTCGGCCATGTTGACCTCCCTGTGCTATTTTTTTCTGCCGGCAGGTAAAGCGGGCTGCTTGCCGCCCGGCAAAAGATTGCGCCAGTTGACGCGACCCATCATTGCATATTGAACGATCCCCAGCACATTGCTGGTGACAAAATAGACTGCCAGGCCGGATGCAAAGGTGAGCGCAAAATAACCGAGCAACAATGGCATATAAACGCTCATCATGCCGGTCATGGCCGCAGTCTGGTCGTTGGGGTTGCTGGTCGAAGGCGCCGGCATGGTCAACTTGGTCTGTAGATAGGTTGTGATCGCCACGATGATCGCCAGTGTCGGGAAGCCGAATGGGAGAAATGAAACTGCAAATCCGCCGGGGAAGGGGATTCCCTCAGGGCGTCCGAGGTCCATCCACAGGAAACGGCTGTTGAGCGGGATAAGCACCGAAGTATTCAGGAACCAGGGATAAATACCGCGCGCCAGCTGCAGCAGTCCCAACGGCGTGGTGGCCAGGGCACGCGTAATGCTTTGATACAGGCCGATGATGATCGGGAACTGGATGAGGGTCGGAAGGCAGGAGGCAAAGGGATTGATGCCGCGTTCCTTATAGATACGCATTTGCTCCTGAGCCAGCTTTTCCTTATCCTTGGCATACTTCTTTTGTATGTCGAGCCACTCTTTATCGCTTTGCAGGTCCTGCATTACCTTGGCACCTTTCAGCTGTTGACCGTTAAGAGGCCAGGTAATAAGACGGATCAGGATCGTAAAGAGAATGATCGCCACACCATAATTATGGCCGATGGCGTTGTAGATCCACAATAACGCATTTGTGAACGGATTGATAAGAAGGAGATCCCACATAATGATATCCTTATTTGCCTGTAAATTTCCAGACCACGTTGCCGCTGCTGTTCAACGCCGCCAGTAAAGAATCGGCGCCCAGCGGTGCAACGAGGATGAGATTTCCGGACACGACCGGTGTGGTGTAGATCTTTCCACCAATGTTCGTACCAACGCCCCAGGCTTTGCTGCCGACACGGTCAAATGCATACGCCAGACCGGATTCGGTCACGACCACCATTGTGCCATTCGCCAGGACCACCGGACTTGCAGTGATCGGTCCATCGGGCTGAACATCGGGCCAGGCATTCTTGCCGTTGGGTGCGCCGAGAGAATAAATATTACCACTGATATCCGCCGCATAAACGGTATCGCCATCCAGGGCGGGCGCATCCCATACCCAATCTTTTGTGGCGGCTGTCCAGCGTATGGAACCATCAGCAGTGTTGATGGCGCTGACCATTTTGGTAAATCCGCCGATATATAACGTTGAACCATCCGCACTGACAGCAGGTGAACCGGGCACCGAACCGCCCAGATCGACCTTCCATGCGACTTTTTGCGTCTGAGGATCAACGGCATACAGGAAGTGATCGAGGGATGTCACAAAGACCAGCTTGCCATTGGATGCGGGGGTCCCCCATAATGAATGGCTGATGGGCAGGGACCATTGGAGTTCGCCCGTCGCAAGTTTGAGAACGTAAAGCGTGCCGTCATTATTGGGGGCATAGAGCGTGTCTCCAACAATAAGCGGCGAAGCGATCCATTTATCCTGCGCATTGCTGAACATCCACTTTACAGTCGGGGATTTCGTATTGGGGTCGATCGCACCCGGATTGAGCTCATACAAAGTGTGGTCATTTCCGGCACTGCCTGCGATGACCAGGCCATCGGGCGTGAGAACAGGCGTGGCCAGGAATTTGGGGGTACCGGCCTTGTCAGGATATTGCCAGACTTTGGCGCCATCGCTCAATCGCACCGCAAAGATATTGTTGCCGTCGGCGAGATAGGCATTGGTGGAGTCGGCGACCAGGCCCGGCCAGCTGGAAACATTGCCGGCACTGCTGGCACAGGCGCTCAACAAAATTGCGCCGAGTAATACTAACGGGACTAACTTCAAACGTTTCATTGGATAATTTCTAACTCCTAGGGAACCGGGTCATACCCACCGGGATTGAACGGGTTGCAGCGAAGCACGCGCCAGCCGGCCATCAGCGAACCCTTCAGGGCGCCATGCTTGTAGATCGCCTGATAACCGTAATGTGAGCAGGATGGATGGAAGCGGCAGGTGCCTTCCGGCAGGCCGCGCGAGATGGTCATTTGGTATAAACGGATCAAAGCCAGCAGCGGCAGGCGCGCCCAATTGTGCGGCGTGCGCGGCAGATCCCGCAAACGCGGCTCATCGGGGTATTCATGTGGCAGGTAAAATTCAGGTTGCATTGTCCGGGGAGAGTAATTTGGCGCGGAGCAAAACTGTCTGCAGGGCTTCACGGGCCTGGGTCAGGGTCGAGGATGAAAGCGCCGGGCGGGCGATCAGGATCAGGTCCCGGCCGGAAGCGAGGGATGGGAGCAGAGGTCGCATTGCTTCACGGATCAGACGTTTGGCCCGATTGCGTCTCACTGCCGTTCCCACCGTTCGGCCGGCGGCTACACCCACACGCACTTCCGTTTCGTTATTCGCCTGTACTATCAACACAACAAGCGGGTGGGCAAACGATTTGCCGAATCGCCGCACCCGCTTGAAATCCTCTGACCGGGTCAGGCGGAATTTGCGCTGCACCCGCACCTCATTGAAAGGGGAAGTATGTGTTTCCCGTTGCCCTGGCGAAGATCTACCAGTGCATCCGCTTCACATGCTCGTTGGCAGTGACAGTCAGTTTGTAACGCCCGCGTGCGCGGCGTCGTTTCAGTACTGCGCGCCCATCGGCCGATGCCATGCGCTGGCGAAAACCATGCACGCGCATACGGCGGCGGATCTTGGGTTGATATGTTCGTTTAGGCATTATTTACGTTCCTCACTTACTTATTGATGATTGCAAGTCCCATATTGGGAACCAGCCAGCTATTTGGAGAAGCACGGTATTATACCGTAAAGGTTTGGATTCGGTCAATTTGGATTCACTTCCCGGGTTTCCTGGCCGGTTCACGGGTGGGATAGACGGGGTGGGCCAGTAACAGGGCCAGTTTTTGGGCGCCCTCCGGGCTGGCAACCGCCAGGATCTCATCCCCCTCCTGAAATGTGCTGTCGCCGCGCGGCAGGGTCATTTTGCCATCGCGGATAATGGCCGAGATGACGCAATGCTCCTCCAGGCCCATATCCTTCAAGGCAATGCCGATGCCCTTTGCGCCGGCCGGGACCTTTTCCTCCACCACGGAATAGCGCCCGCGACGCAATTTGAAGAGGGTCATCATATCGCCAAGGGACATCTCTTCCTGAATAAGATGAGCCAACACATCGGCCTGACTAAGCGCCACATCCACACGGAATGTCTCGTTAAATAACCAGGAGTTGTTCGGATTGTTCACACGCGCGATCGTACGCGGCACCCCAAACATGGTCTTGGCAATAAAGCATAAGGAAAGGTTGGTCGCATCCTCCCCGGTCACAGCGGCCACAACATTAGCTTCGCGCAATCCGGCCTGTTCCAGCACACCCGGGTTGATCGGATTGCCTTCATAGATCACTTCAGTCGGAAGTTCCTGATGCAAATGCGCCAACAAGGAGCGGCGGTTTTCAATAAGCCGCACTTTATAATCCTGATTAAGAAGGAAACTGGCGAGGCGCGCTCCGGTGCGTCCGCCCCCGGCAATTAGTACGAACATCTTATGCCGCCTTTCCAGCCAAACGCGCAGTCAAAGCACCGATGCCATCAAAGGTGGTGCTGACGTACAGCACATCATCGACCCGCAATCGCATTTCCGCTTCAGGCAGGGACGATGAGCCGGCCCTGGTTAACGCGACTGGAATGCAGTGTTTAACCGGGTCCAACAATTCCTTCAAAGTGTGATCACTCCATGCGTCGGGAATGATCATCTCATAGACCTCCACCTCCCCATTGCCTGGCGAATAGACCGCCTTGTTGGATGGATTGGTTAACAATTCCTCCACGCGCTGGGCACCCCAAAATGTGGAACTGACACTCTGCAGCTCGAAGGCTTCGAGGACCACACGCAGGTCCGGATCATAATTACGGGCCACAACGATCGGGACGTTATAGATGGTACGCGCTGTGTGGGCCACCACCGCATTGAGCGTGTCGGAATTTGTAACGGCGGCCAAACCATGTGCATCTTTAATACCGGCACGTTCCAACACATTTTCCGCCAGTCCCTCCCCTTCGAGGGTGCGACCGCGGAAATCGGCATGCAGGCGATTGAATGAATCCCGGCTGCTATCCACAACCACGACCTGGTGACCGCTCTTAAACAGGCGGAAGGACAGTTCCGCACCGACGCGGCCGCATCCAACAACAATGACGTTCATAAGTCCTGCTCCTCTTCCTTATTACCTTCGGTTATATGATAGGGCACATCGGTGACAACAACTCCATGTTTTGACAGGAGTTCACTGCGTAAGACATTGGCCGTTTGCATGTGCAGAACATTGTGTATCCGCTTCGAGGGAATAAATTGCGGCACAACGATCGTGATCGTCTCATTTGGCTGGCGATGGTCGATAATATCCGCCAGGTATTTAAGCAACGGCTCAACAAAAAGACGGAACGGCGAATCCAGGATCACCAGCCGTGTCCCCTCCCCCCAGGTAATCCATTTTTTCTGGACCTTTTCAGCTTCAACTGCATCAATCGAAACATGAACTGCGGTAACATCGTCTGAAAGCAGGCGGGCGTAACGCAAGGCATCCATGGTTCCCTGATGAACACCGCTGATCGGCATGATGACCCTATGGCGCGCCTGGCGCGCCGGCAAACCTCCAAATTCATCGAGGGAAAGATGTTTGGCCAGGCTGCGATAATGACGGTGAATGGAAAAGAAGATCGTCACAAGCAGCGGGGTCAGAAGTAGTACAACCCAGGCGCCTTCGCGGAATTTTGTCGCTGCAAAGACCACAGTCACGACAGCCGTAGACACCGCGCCGAAGCCATTTACGAACATTTTGAACTGCCAATGGTTTTCGTAACGCAGGGTTGATCCGGGTTCAACGATCTCCTCGCCTTCCTTGAGATGGCCAATCTTCCACCAGCGACGCGCCATGCCGGTCTGCGAAAGGGTAAACGAAAGGAAAACGCCAATTGCATAAAGCGGGATCAAACGTGTTACAGATGCCTGAAAGATTATGATCAACGCTGAGGCGATGATCGACAAAGTGACAATGCCGTTGGAATACACAAGGCGGCTGCCGCGGAAGGTCAACTGGCGCGGCAAAAACCCATCGCCGGCGTGAAGCGCTCCAAGTCGAGGAAAATCCGCGAACGCAGTATTGGCAGCCATGATCAGGATCACCGTGGTTCCCCAGATCAAACCCAGATACAGGGGGCCGCGCCCATTGAAAACCGTACGCGCCAATTGTGAAATAATCGTCTCCTGCTCCGAAAAGACCGCAGTTATTTGACCGGTGAGATATGAAATACCCAGAAACAGCGACCCAAGGATGAGCGACATCCAAACAAGTGTAATGCCTGCGTTGCGACTGCGCGGCTCCTTGAACGCCGTGATGCCATTGGAAATGGCCTCTACACCTGTTAACGCGGTTGTGCCATTTGCAAATGCGTGCAGAAGCAGAAAAGGCGTGAGCACCGCCACAGAGGGAATGATCGTAGCCGCAGGCGGATCGACCACTGAACCCAGAGACCCGGTCAAATAACGGAACATGCCATATCCGACCGTGATCAACATGGTCACAACAAAGAAATATGCGGGGATGGCAAAAGCGGAGCCGGACTCTTTCACGCCGCGCAAGTTGATCAGCATGATCAGAAGGACAGCCCCCACCGCAATTTCGACCCGATACGGGAAAAGAGACGGGTATGCTGAAACGATCTGGGCAATTCCTGAAGAGACCGAAACCGCCACCGTGAGAATATAATCCGTCAACAGGGCCGCACCTGCCGTTTGAGCGGGCAGTTCACCAAGATTATCGCGTGCAACAATATAGGCGCCGCCGCCGCCCGGATAGGCATGGATGGTTTGCTCATACGAAATCGTGACAATGCCAAGCAGAATAACGATCCCAACAGAAATGGGGAATACATATCCAAAAGCAATGGTGCCTGCCGCAGCCAACACACCTAAAATCTCCTGCGTGGCATACGCCGTGGATGAAAGAGCATCTGATGCAAAGACAGCCAGGCCCACGGCTTTGCCTATGGTCTGGTGGGGAGCGTCAGCGGTCATTAAAGGACGTCCGACCAGCCAATGACTGAATGAACGCGGAGGGTTATAGTCGCTGGAGCGCCGCATGATCTCGGTTTGTTTTTCTTCAGGGGTTAGCATTTAACTCTCTTACTACCTGCAATATGGGCCTCCGCCGGGTGGGGAGCGAAAGGATTATATTACAAATCCAAAGGTCGCGCCGCCGCTAGGAAATCTGATAAGGAACATCCGTGATCACCACACCCGGCTTGGAGAGCAGTTCCCTGCG
>Ga0315268_10003632_pt1 | contig 16936 bp, 12 predicted proteins | sample C1_top_MG_FD_204535 | JGI IMG/M metagenome (GOLD analysis project Ga0315268, IMG submission 204535) | Sediment microbial communities from Yellowstone Lake, YNP, Wyoming, USA - C1_top | ecosystem: Environmental > Aquatic > Freshwater > Lake > Sediment | place: USA: Wyoming | collected 2017-08-01
TATGAACGAAGGATCACGTTTCTTAATATTGTCACTGGGGGGCGAGCAGTATGCAATCCCTATCACCCGGCTGCTCGAGATCACGGTATCGCGTCAGATGCAGAGGGACCCGAATCTGACCGAGGTGTTCGAAGGAAAGCTCGAGTACCGGGGCAAGATGATCCCGGTGCTCAACATTAAAAAGGTCTTCAAACTTGCGGGCAGTCCGGGCGCGACCCTGCTTGTCATTAAAAGCAGCAAAGGCATGCTCGGCATCCTTGTTGATGCGGTGACGGAGATCATGGACACCGATCAGAAGCCGGTTCCGATGCCCAAAGGTGTGGTCAATCCCAGTCACCGATATTACAACGGTATTCTTCGGCATAAGGATGGTCTTTTGCTGCTTCTGAACGAAGACGGGATGCTGCCATGATCAGCAGCTATCTCATATTCCTTTTGTCGGGGCGCATGTTCGGTGTGAGACTTCTCGGGGCGATCGAGATCCTTCCCTGGCGCGGGTCACGGTCCGTGCCGCTCTCGTATACGTATGTGGAAGGGCTGATCGACTATCGCGGCACGGTCTACCCGGTCTTCAATCTTGCACAGCGTCTCGGGCTGAGCAAGCCCGCACCGATCGGTTTCACCGCCGAGGACAAGGCCAAAGCCGGTCTCGGCCAGAGCATCATCCTGCTCGAGGAGAACAACAATCCGTTCGGCATCATTGTGGACAGCGTGGTCAAGATGACCAAGCTTGAGGATCCCACTGCGGTTCCCGAGAAAACACAAGGGATCGATCCTAAGTATGTCAAGGGGATCGTGTACGAGGATGATCAGGAAATCGTGATATTCGATTTTGAAAGGTTGTTACATGCCGGTTAGGATACTCTTAGCAGATAAAAGCATCACCATCCAGAAGGTGGTGGAGATGCTGTTCTCGGGCAGGGACTATGAGGTCCTGTGCGTAAGCGACGGAGAGACCGCCCTGACCGAGGCGGCGCGTGTTGTTCCCGACGTGGTCCTGGCCGATGTTGACCTGCCCCGCGTCGACGGCTATACGCTCTCGGCGAATTTCAGAAAAACGCCTGCGCTTGCTCAGACACCGGTCATTCTCATGATGAGCAGGGATGATGTGTTTGATGCCAATAAAGGCAAGCTGTCAGGCATCCTGGACCATATCGCTAAACCGTTCGAATCCCAGGAGCTCATCGGCAAAGTAAAAAAAGCACTTGCTGCAGCGCCGCCACGGCTCGCGGAGCCGGTTGCTCCGCGTCCACCCGCGGCTCCCCGCGCTCCCGAACCGCAGCGTCCTGCGGTCTCGCCCCCTGCAGCTGCACCGAAAGCCGCGCCTCCGGCTAAGCCGAAGGCTGCGGCGCCGGCAGACATCTTTGATATTATCAGCGAGGCGCCTTCCCAGGAGGACCTCAAGCAGGGGTCAGCAGATATCGAGGAAGAAACCTTTTACGAAGTCGAGCCCGAGATCGAAGAGGTGGAAGAGCCGCTTGCTCGCGAGATCGGAAAAACCCTTCCTAAAGAAGCCGAACCCGCTATCTATGAGGTTGAACCGGAGATCGAAGAAGTGCCGGAGCAGCTCAGCCGCGAACTGGCTACCTCACTGCCGGTCGGAGCCAAAGCCGTGGAAGAGATGCGGGCCGGTCTTGGTCTGGAGGACGTCCAGCCTGAGATCGCGACGTTTGAAACATTCGATATCGACGTAAAAGAAGAAGAGACAACACAAACTATTGTCAAAGCGGCGGCATCGGCACTTGCGTCTCAACCGTTGGACAAGGTGGTCGCCTCGCCCCCCCCGGCGGTCCAGACAACTTCGCAGCAGCAGATGCCGTCGGAGCGAGAGCTGCGAAGCATTGTGGAAGAGACCGTTTCCAGATTGGCAAAGGAGTATTTTGCCCACTTGCCGCCCCCTTCGCAGCCGCAGGTCTCTGAAGCACAGCTGCGGAATATCGTGGAAGAAAAGGTCGCGGCAATGACCAAAACAGCGCTTGCAGCGGTCCCGAAGGCAGAATCGACGCAAGCGGGAACACAGGCTCTGTCCGCGAGCGATATCTGGAGCATTGCTGAAGAGACCGTGTCGAGGATGACCAAGGATCTTCTTGACAAGCAGCCTCAGGCGTCGTCCTCGCCGGTTTCCGACGAACGGCTAAGGAGAATGGTTGAGGAAGCTTCTGCCCTTGCAACCGAACATGCGGCCGGGAAAACGACACCTCAGCAGCCTGCGCTGCCAATGCAAGAGCTTCGCAGCATGGCGGAAGAGACTCTCAATCGGATGGCGCGCGACGTGTTTAAGGATATTACACCGCCGATCCCCAAGATCTCGGATGAGACCATTCGGCAGGGGATCGAACAAGCGATCTGGAAGATCGCTCACGACGTTGCCAAGGAAACGATCGAGCAGGTCGCCTGGGAGGTCATTCCGCGGCTCGCCGAACACATGATCAAACAGGAGATCGAGCGGATCAAGGCCGAGCCGTAATACGGCCAACGTGAAGGACCCCGGCTTGAAGATCGCCGGGGCAAGGTTCAGGGCACATTACCGAGGGGACTTGCTCCCCTCTTTTATTTGAATGACGCAGTGCGATACAAGGGAGAACGCGCTTCATGGCAGAAAAAGAAATGCCCAAGGCCTATGACCCGAAAGCAGTAGAAGAAAAATGGTATGGTTTCTGGGCAGCACACAACTATTTTCATGCGGACGAGAACGCGAAGGAAGAACATTTTTCGATCGTGATCCCGCCGCCGAACGTGACGGGATCGCTGCATATCGGCCACGCGTTGAACTCGACGCTGCAGGACATCCTGGTCCGCTGGATGCGCATGTCCGGAAGGAACACGCTCTGGGTCCCCGGCACCGACCATGCGGGCATCGCTACCCAGAACGTGGTCGAGCGGCAGCTCGCTAAGGAGCATGTGGACCGCCACGCTCTCGGCAGAGAGCGCTTCGTTGAAAAGGTATGGGAATGGAAAAAAGAGTATGGCGGCCGGATCATCAACCAGCTGAAGCGCATGGGTGCGTCGTGCGACTGGGACCGCGAGCGGTTCACCATGGACGAAGGTCTTTCGCGTGCCGTACGTGAGGTGTTCGTGCGGTTGTACGAAGAGGACCTTATCTACCGCGGCGAACGGTTGATCAACTGGTGTCCGCGTTGTCACACCGCTCTGTCCGATATCGAGGTCGAACATGAGGACGAAAAAGGCAAGCTGTACCACATTGCCTATCCGCTTTCACACGATCACAACATTCGCCTCACGGTCGCGACGACGCGGCCGGAAACGATGCTGGGCGATACCGCGGTCGCCGTGCATCCGCTTGATCCGCGCTACAAAGACCTGATCGGAAAGACCGTTGACCTGCCGCTCACGAACAGGAAGATTCCGATCATCGGCGATTCGATCCTGGTCGATCTGGAGTTCGGCACGGGCGCGGTCAAGGTCACTCCTGCGCATGATTTCAACGATTACGAAGCAGGACAACGCCAGGTCCCGGAATTGCCGCGCATCAAGATCTTGAACGACCAGGCGGAGATCCTTGCGGACATCGAAGGCATGCTGCCCGATGTGCAAAAACTTGTAGCTGGAAGGCCTGCAAAGAAGGCTCGCGGCATGGTCGTCGAGCTACTACAGGAGCGCGGGTATCTTGTCAAGACGGACGACCACGCGCATTCCATCGGGAAATGCTATCGCTGCAAATCAGTGGTTGAGCCGTATCTCTCGCCTCAGTGGTTCGTGAAGACGGGACCCCTTGCCGCGCCGGCAATCAAAGTGGTCGAGGACGGCAGGGTACGGATCGTACCCAAAGGCTGGGAAAACACCTACTTCGAGTGGATGCGCAATATCAAGGACTGGTGCATCTCGCGCCAGATCTGGTGGGGCCACCGCATCCCCGCATGGTTCTGCGACGATTGCGGACATATCACGGTCAGCCGCACGGACGCGACCCAGTGCGCAAAATGCGCGAACAAAAATATCCGGCAGGAAACGGACGTGCTTGACACCTGGTTCTCGTCCGCACTCTGGCCGTTCTCCACGCTCGGATGGCCGGACAAGACCAAAGAGGTTGCAGCGTACTATCCCACATCCGTCCTGATAACGAGCTTCGACATTATCTTTTTCTGGGTCGCGCGGATGATCATGATGGGCATGCATTTCATGAACGAGGTGCCGTTCCGGGACGTCTACATCCACGCACTCGTGCGCGATGCCGAAGGTCAGAAAATGAGCAAGTCCAAGGGGAACGTGATCGATCCGCTCGTCATGATCGAGCAGTACGGCACGGACGCCTTCCGGTTCACGCTCACGGCGTTCGCGGCACAGGGCAGGGACATCAAGCTTGCGCCGGAGCGCATCGAGGGGTACCGGAATTTCACGAACAAGATCTGGAACGCAAGCCGTTTCGTGATGATGAACCTGGATGACGATTTTACACCGAACGCAAGCCTGATAACACCGGACTCATCGCTCGCGGACCGATGGATATTGTCGCGCCTGAACTCAGTGGCCAACGAGGTTCAGTCCGCGCTCGTGGACTACCGCTACAATGATGTTGCTTCATCGCTTTACCATTTTGTCTGGCACGAGTACTGCGACTGGTATCTTGAGCTTTCGAAGCCATCCCTGTACGAGGAGAAGGGATCGGTCTCGCGCAAGGCGACCCAGACCGTGCTGGCGCATGTGCTCGAAACAGCGCTTAGGCTGCTGCACCCGGTCATGCCGTTCATCACGGAAGAGATCTGGCAGAATCTTCCAGAGGCTATCAGGGTCAAGAAGGGCAGGGTTCCGGTCGAGTCGATCATGATCGCGCCATTCCCGGTCTCGTCTGAAGGATTGATCAACGCCGGGATCGAGCATGATATGCAGATGGTCATGGACCTTATCATGGCTATCCGGAACATCCGCGGCGAGATGAACATTGCGCCGTCATTGCAGATCAGCGTGATCGTGAAGGTCGATAGCACGGACCTGGGCGAGCATCTCGAGCGGGCTGCGGGGTATGTAAAGACCCTCGGCAGGATCAACGAGCTCAGGATCGGCGTGAACGAGGCCAAGCCGAAAACGGTCGCAACAGCGGTGATCAAGGGCGCAGAAGTGTACGTGCCGCTCGAGGGGGTCCTCGACCTTACCCAGGAGCGCGACCGGCTGCAGAAGGAGATCGCAAAGATCTCCAAGGACATCGAGGTCTTTTCCAAAAAGCTTTCGAACAAGAATTTCGTTGATAAGGCGCCCAAGGATGTTGTGGAGAAGGACACGGCAAAGCTTGGGGAGTTCAAGGCAAAACGCGAGAAGCTCGAGGAAAGCCTGAGGCTGCTCGCGTAAAGCGAAGCTGAAACGGTGTGGTATGAAATGGACCAGATAACCCTGCATGTTATAGCCAACGCTCTCTCCGAGGACCTGGGTGCGGGCGACGTGACCGCGGAAGCGACCATTGACGCACGGGCAACTTCGCAGGCAATGATCCTGGCCAAGCAGGCCCTGGCCCTTGCCGGGATCGATGTGGCTGCCGCGGTATTTGCCTATCTCGATCCTGCGATCCAGTTCACTGCCTGTGCAAAGGACGGGGATCGAATCCGGTCCGGGACCGTACTGGCGAACCTGTCCGGCAACACGCGGTCGTTGCTTGCTGGTGAACGCGTGGCCTTGAACCTGCTCCAGCATCTTTCGGGTATCGCAACGCTGACCGCGCAGTATGTCGAGAAGGTCAGCGGATTGAAGGCGGAGGTCCTGGACACCCGCAAGACCTTGCCCGGCTTGAGGCAGCTGGAGAAGTATGCGGTCCGCATGGGCGGCGGAAAGAACCATCGCATGGGACTGTATGACATGGTCCTGATCAAGGACAATCATATCAAGGCCGCGGGCAGCATCACGAAAGCGATTGCGAGCGCCAGGAATAATGCGGGAACGCTCAAGATCGAAGTCGAAACAGCCAGCCTGGATGAGGTCCGGGAGGCACTGGCCGCGCATGCGGACATCATTATGCTCGACAATATGTCCGTTGCCCTGATGCGCGAAGCGGTCGCTCTGGTCGCCGGCCGTGCGCGTATTGAGGCGTCCGGAAACGTGACGCTGGAAACGGTCCGTGCAATTGCGGAAACCGGCGTTGACTGCATCTCCTCGGGAAGCCTGACCCACTCCGCGCCTGCGGTTGATATCAGTATGAAAATTACGTAATAGGGTTATGCAACGAGTAGCAGGTAGCATGTAGCAAGTGGTAAGGAAAGCTAAATCCCCCGGCAATTGCAAAACAGCACCATCTGTTTTATCAGGCTCCTTGCTACATGACCCTTGCTACTTGACCCTCTCTGTCTATGTATAAAGAAAAGATCCTGAAACTGCTCCGCATATCGAAAGCCGGCTTTCTCTCCGGTGAAGAGCTGGCGCGGCGATGCGGGATCTCCCGCACCATGGTGTGGAAACACATCCGGTCGCTGGAGCGTGAAGGCTTCGGGATAGAAGCTGTTCCGTCGCAGGGATACCGGATCACCAGCGAGCCGGACCTCCTGAGGCAGGACGACATCCGTCTTGGGCTGAAAACAAAGGTCATGGCCAGCGACATCCGTCTCTTCGACGAGGCGGTATCCACGAACGCCAGCGCGATGCAGATGGCGGCCGAAGGGGCCGGAGAAGGCACGGTGGTGATCGCGGAGCAGCAGACCGGCGGCAAGGGCAGGCTGGGACGGAAGTGGATATCGCCAAAGGGCAATTTGTACCTGAGCGTGGTCCTGAGACCGAACATCCCGCTGCACAAAGCTCCGCTTATCACGCTGATGGGCGCGGTGGCGATCACTTCAGCCATCCGCAGTGCCTGCGAAGTGCAGGCAGGCATCAAGTGGCCGAACGACATCCTGGTTGACAATAGGAAGGTCAGCGGCTTGCTGACCGAGATGAGCGCTGAACAGGACCGGATTCGGTATATCGTGCTCGGCATCGGAGTCAACGTAAACATGCCGCTCGATGAGCTTGCGCCCGAGGTTCGAGACCGTGCGACCACGCTTTCAGCCGAGGCCGGACAACGGATCAACAGAACGACACTCCTTCGGTCGATCCTCAAGGACCTCGATCATTGGTACGGCGTCTTTCTGAAGAGCGAAGCAGACGTGCTCGCAGCATGGACGTCGCTGAACGTGACCCTGGGCAAGCGGGTGATGATCAGCGGGCAGAGCGTGTCATGCGAGGGCATTGCCAGGGGGATCGATCCGGACGGACGGTTGCTCGTCGAGCAGGACGACCGCGTAGTGCGGACGATCTCCGCAGGCGATGTGACGATTGTGAAAAAACAGGGGCAAGTAGCAAGTAGCAAGTAGCAAGAAAAGGCGATTTATTTTCGGCGCTCCCGTGACCCCTGCTACCTGACCCTATTTTCCCGGAGGGAACATGCTCTTAGCCATCGACATCGGTAACACCAACGTGGTCCTCGGCGTGTTCGACAAGGAGCGGCTTGTCGAGAACTGGCGCGTTGGCACGAATGCGCAGATCACCCCGGATGAATACGCGATGATCTTCAAAGACCTGTTCGGTTTCGCACGCCTCGAGTTCAGTCAGATCGACGGCGTTATCATCTCAACGGTGGTCCCTCCGCTGCTGCCGGTCATGATCGAGATGTCCCGTAAGTACTTCCGCATCGAGCCGATGGTCGTGACCCCGGAGCTCAAAACGGGCATTGTGATCCGATACGATAATCCCAAGGAGGTCGGGGCTGACCGCATTGTGAACGCGGCTGCTGCATACAAACGCTTTGGCGGGCCGCTCATCATTGTGGATTTCGGCACTGCGACCACCTTCTGCGCAATAACGAACAAGGGAGAATACCTCGGGGGCGCCATCTGTCCCGGGATGAAGATCTCGGCAGAGGCGCTGTTCCAGCGCGCATCCAAACTGCCGCGCGTGGAACTGGCAAAACCCTCGAAGGTGATCGGCTCCGACACGATCAGTGCCATGCAGGCAGGGATCATCTACGGCTACGCCGGTCTGGTGGACGGGCTCGTCGAGCGCATGAAGGCGGAACTGTCCAGGGACGCGAAAGTAGTGGCAACAGGCGGCCTCGCAGAGCTGGTATCTCCGGAAACTCGAACGATCCACGAGGTAATACCTCACCTCACGCTTGAAGGATTGCGGCTGTTGTACGATTTAAATCATTGAAATAACCCGACAAAGCGCTCGTGGGACGATATTGCCGCGTATGTGCAGAATGAACGTTGCACAATGCACAGCCTTGACGATTGTTGTTTTTTATGATATTTATGGTGTACGAAGTACTTGTGGGGGCATAGATGAAGATTCTGGTTGTAGATGACGAAGAAGGCGCACGCGATCTGTTCAACACCATTCTGAGCGACGAAGGCTATGAGGTTTCCCTGGCGAGCAGCGGCGAGGAAGCCCTGGCGCTGTTTCTCCAGACCCCTTTCAGCCTGGTGATCACCGATATCAAGATGCCGGTCATGGACGGATTGCAGCTCCTGCAGGAGATCCGGAAGAGCGGGTCGAAGACCGATGTTATCATGGTCACAGCGTACGGAGAGGTTGAAAGCTACCTCAAGGCCATGAGCCTCGGCGCAGCTGAATACATCAACAAGCCCATCCGCATTAAAGAGCTGAAGAGGATCGTACATAAGGTCCTGACCGAGCAACGCGCGAGGTCAGGCAGCTGATGTCACGTCTGCGTAAGGACCCCATCGTTGGCCGGTGGATCATTGTTTCCACCGAGCGTCCCAAGAAACCGGAAGACTATTCCTTTGAAGAGCGGCAGGACGATGTGACTCCTGCGGAATGCCCGTTCTGCGGAGGCAATGAGTCAAAGACCCCGCCGGAGATCGCATCGTTCCGGGCGGAGAAGACCAATGCGAACGAAAAGGGTTGGTGGGTGCGCGTGATCCCGAGCAAGTTCCCGGTGCTGCACATCGAGGGCAGCCTCGAGCGCGAGGGGAGCGGCATCTACGACTGGATGAACGGCATCGGGGCGCACGAGATCATCATTGAAAGCCCCGAGCATGCGATCCGGCTCGAAGACCTGCCCGAGAGCCAGGTGGAAAAAGTTCTCTGGTCCTACCGCGACCGGATCCTCGATCTTGAACGGGACAGCCGGCTGCGCTACGTGCTGGTCTACAAGAACCAGGGTTGGACCGCGGGCGCGGTCCTGGACCATCCGCATTCTCAGATCATTGCCACGCCGGTCATCCCCAAATCCGTGAAAGAGAAGCTGGATGGCGCTAAATCGTATTTCGATTATAAAGAACGGTGCATCTTCTGCGACATCATCCGTCAGGAGCAGGCCACGCCCGAACGGGTGGTCGAGGAAACGCGACACTTTCTCGTGATGGTCCCCTTCGCCCCGCGGTTCCCGTTCGAGACCTGGATCTACCCGAAAAAGCATTTGTGTTCGTATGTGGACGTGACCAAGGAAGAGATCATGGATTTTTCCCGCACGCTTCGGCATACGCTCCAGCGGCTCGGGAAGGTGCTGAACAATCCGCCCTACAATTACATGCTCTACTCAGCGCCGAACCGCGTCGCTCGTCGCGGCCATTGGCACACGCTGAATGACGACTTTCACTGGCACCTCGAGATCCTGCCACGACTCACCCGGGTCGAGGGATTCGAGCGCGGTTCAGGTTTTTACATCAATCCTACACCGCCAGAAGACGCGGCCAGGTATCTACGTGATGTGAAGCTGTAAGATATGCTTGCGGCGTAGTGTTCACGCGCCTGTTCCCTGCTGAACGACGTGCACTCCTGGAAAACCGAACGCCTCCTCGCACCAGCATCACTTGCTGGCATACCCTTAAAATACCCCATTTAATAAATTGACTTACAGCGCAGTTCCATGCTACAAGCCATATGCATCCTTGAATCATGATTTTGGCGCACGCTCCCCTGTTCTGTGGAAGAGAGCACGTCATTCGACAAAATTATTGAGGAAGGATCGAGAGACTACGCGAAGTATAATGCGCCTTCTCTGCTATGGGCGGACAGGCGAACTGAAGGCCGGTGGGTTCACTGAATCGGGATGCAATACATATCACACACAGGAGGGCTCGCGTGAGCACTATTCAAAATGGTTTTAATGCCTTTGCCGAGAACATCGAAAAGGTCATTGTCGGGAAAAGAGACGCGATCGAACTGGCAAGCATTGCGCTTCTTTCCCGCGGCCATCTTCTGATTGAAGATGCGCCTGGTCTCGGCAAGACCATGCTGGCGAGGTCTATGGCGGGATCGCTTGCGCTTCAATACAAAAGGGTGCAGTTTACACCCGACCTTTTGCCGTCGGACATCACCGGCGTATCCATCTATAATCAGAAGAGCGGTGAGTTCGAGTTCAGACCGGGTCCGGTATTCACGAATATTCTGCTTGCTGATGAGATCAATCGGACAACTCCCCGGACACAGTCGAGCCTGCTTGAGTGCATGGAGGAGTCTCAGGTAACCACGGACGGCACGAGCCGCCGATTGCCGCGGGTCTTTATGGTCATAGCCACTCAAAATCCCATCGAGCTTCAGGGGACGTACCCGCTTCCCGAGGCACAGCTCGATCGTTTTTTCATGCGTATCAAGATCGGATATCCCTCCATAGATCAGGAAGTGTCTATTCTGGAGATGCAGACAAAAGAGCACCCGATCTATTCCCTGGCCCCTGTTTCCACCGAAGAGCAGGTGATCGCTATGCAGGAAGCAGTGAAGGACGTGCACATAGAACGGCCGGTAAAACACTATATCGCTTCGATCGTCGAAGCGACCCGTAAGCATCCCCACGTGATGCTCGGCGCGAGCCCGCGTGGTTCCCTGGGTCTCATGCGGGCGTCGCAGGCCATGGCAGCCCTGCGGGGAATGGAGTACGTCGAACCGTCGCTTATCAAACAGGTCGCGAAACCGGTCCTCGCCCACCGTATCATGGTCAAACCGCAATCGAGACTCGGCGGCATAACGTCGGAAAAAGTGCTGGACGATGTACTGGAAAGCGTGCCCGTGCCGGTATAGACGATGCAGAGACTGCTTACGAAAAGAAATATCCTTGTCCTGCTCGCGGCGCTGTTCTTTCTGATCGCCTGGAACAGGAGCATCAATCTCCTCTACGGAATGTTTGCCCTGCTTGCCGCGGTCCTTATCCTCGCGCATGTGTTGCCCCGATATTCGCTGCGGGGAGTGGTCGCATCGCGGTCGCTGCCGTTGTCCGCATTCGAAGGCGACCTGATCGAGCTTACGGTGGATGTGCGAAATAACGGATCAACGGGCCGCTCCATGATAGAAGTGGTCGACGTTTTTCCAGCGGCAGACCCCGGTTCGCAGAACCCCATGACGTTCATTGCCAGACTGGCTCGCAAAAGCGATCGCCGCTATTCATTCACCCTGGCCTGCGACAGGAGGGGGGAATATCGCGTCGGTCCGCTCATGATCACGTCGTCGTATCCTCTCGGGATCTCGACGGCCAGGAAAGAAATGAAGGGCAGCGATCTGCCCCTGGTAGTGTATCCGGAGATCTTTGCGATCGCGACGCTTCCGCTCATGTCGGGCAGCGCGGCGCCCATGAGCGGTGTGGAGGCGGCTTCAAAAGCCGGGGGCAGCGAAGAGTTCTTCGGCACCAGGGAGTATCGCCAGGGGGACAGCTTGAGACACATTCACTGGCCCTCGACGGCGCGCCACTCGCAGCTAATCGTCAAGGAGTTCGAGATCCGCGCTTCCGTTGAGGTCACGATCGTGATCGACCTGCAGAAGGGTTCGGATATCGGCACGGGGAAGGAGACCACGCTGGAATACGCAGTAAAGATCGCCGCATCCACTGCTCAGTATTCTCTGGACCGCGGCCACACGGTGCAGCTCGTCGGCCTCGGAGCAGACGACCATATCATCCCCGCAGCCAGAGGGCTTTCCCAGCTTGCGCTCATCCTTGAAACGCTCGCAAAGGTCCGCGCGAACGGGACGGTCTCTTATGCAGAGACCGTGAACCGCGCCTCGGAACAGATCCGGGACGGGGGGACAGCCATTCTGGTTTTTGCCGGATCCCCTCTGCGCAACGCGGACCTTGCCTACAGCTTTAATCTGCTCAAGTCCAGAAGAATACGGCCGCTGTGCGTTATGCTGGACGAAGAAAGCTTTTCCAGGGACCACGAACAAAACAGCGGATCCCATGATCGCCGAATCCTCATTGCTGATGGTATAGAAGGCTATCGCATTTCCAAAGGGGACCCACTCCAGGAGGTCTTCGCAGCATGAACCGTATACAATATCCACCGGTATACGCGGGCCTCGGTGTTCTTCTCATCACGTCCGTGGCCGCGGTCATGACCTCGCAGCTATCAGGCGTGGGGTCGGTCACCGCGATCCTTTTTTGGACTATTCTCTACGGAGCGGGTCTTGCGTGCGGCTGGCAGTTCAACCAGACCCGATCCGAAGCGCTCAAAAATCTGACGAACGTCATCGCGAGCCTGGTCCTGCTGCTCTTTCTGGTCGCGCTTGCTTCCTACGGGATCGAGAAGGCGTTCCTGCTGCTGCTGATCGGGGTCCAGGCGGCGAGGAATTTCACGCTTGCGACGCGGCGGGACTTCTATTACTCCTACGTCATTTCCCTCATTCTCATCCTGTACGCCGCAAGTTTGAGCAAAGAGGTCCTGTTCATTGCGTATATCGTAGTGTACGTTCTTGCCGGCATGTTCACGCTCATGGCGGACCATATCGACGACACACTTGCGCGCGCGCAGGGGGGGGACCGGGAGATCCTGATTCGCAGGATGAGCCTGCCGATCAAAGGCGCGGGTCTTGCGTGCAGCGTGACGATCCTGGCAGTACTTCTGTATCTCGTGGTTCCCCGGCCGCCTTCTCCCCGCGTGCATGCCTTTCCGGCAGGCGGGGGGTGGACCTACGATAATCAGGAGTGGGAGCGCCAGGCAAAATACGACAATCACCGCAATTCCGGCAGTTCTAATGATTTCGGGATGTCGGACGCCTTTCGAACGCAGCAGGATAATCAGGCCGATGCAGTGCAGGGAGGCGCGGCCACCTACGGTGGTTTTCAAAAGACGTGCGATATCTCGAAGGCAGGCGTAGAGTTGCCGGACGAGATCATGTTCTATCTGCAGGCGGACCTGCCCTTGTATGTGAGGGCAAAAACATTCGACCTGTTCGACGGCCGCGCCTGGAAGAAAAGCAGGGTCCAGGGAAGAACGGTCGAGAACAAGGATGGATTCGAGATCGACGCGGCTTTCCGCGGGTATGGAGTGGGCCAGACCTTCACCATCGAGGCAGCGATGCCATCTTTATTGCTTTCCGCTTATCGGCCGGTGATGCTCTGGTTCCCCGGTAACGCGATTCAGCAGGAAGGCGACTATGTTCTGCGCGCTTCGGGTTCGCTCAGAAAAGGGACGGTGTATTCCGTTCTGTCCGACAGACAGGAACTGAACGGCCGGCCCTATAGTTCGGGAGAAGGGCTTCGCGATGCGTCGAAGTACCTCCAGCTCCCGGAGAACCTTTCCCAACGAATGCGCGATCTTGGAAGCGTGGTTACGCAGCAGGCACAGAACCCTCTGGCCAAAGCAGAGGCGATCGAAACCTTTTTGAAGACGAATTATTCCTATACCCTGAACACCGTGCTGAGGGGTCCGGACAGCGACGTGCTCGAGGAATTCCTGTTTGATACGAAACAGGGGCACTGCGAATATTTTGCGAGCTCCATGGTCATCCTGTTACGTTGCGTGAATGTGCCGGCGAGGTTCGCCACGGGCTATGCCGCGCATCGGGAAAACACTATTACCGGGTATTACGAGGTCAGACAAAAAGACGCCCACGCCTGGGTGGAAGCTTACATCGAAGGATACGGCTGGATGACCTTCGAGCCCACGTCCTCGTTCGAGATCCCCCGCGGGTCCCGAAACGTGTTCGCGGCATCCGGCATCGCTGCCTATCTGCAGGACCGGATGGTCCAGGCGGTACGGGCCAACCCCGGCGCATGGTGGGCCGAGATGCTGGGAAAGCTCCTGAAAATTCTCAATCGATTGTGGAGCATGCTTCAGGAGCTGTATGCGGCGCTGATGTCGGTCGCACAAAGCATTATTGTATGGCTCAAGGGATCGGGGTGGATCGTCCTGCTTTTGCTACTCGCGTCGTTCGGCATCGCCTTGCCTCTTTTTAAGCTCGTAGATAATTTCAGTCGCAGGTTTGATCTGGAACAGGTGAGAAAAAAGGACGCCAGGCAATTCATCATTCAATGCTACCACGAAATGGAAAAAGTGTTGTCCGGAAAGAAGCTGTTGCGCCGGCCCTTCCGCACCCCCTCGGAATTTGCCCCACTCATCAAGACGCGCCAGCCGCATCTCGCATCGTCCGTAGACGTGATCACTGGTTTATTTAATCTTGCCAGGTACAGCGCATTCCCGCTGAGTGCAGCAGATGCGGACAACGCGTTTAAAGCATATTCTCATATAGTGAAACATGTCGACAGAAAGCAGAAACAGCAGAGATGATCTAGGTGAAGCCCAGGTGAAGTTCGGCTGATAATCCCGCGCGTTGGCATCCCCCGGCTCTCGCCGAGCGTGAAAAGCGCTTTCTCGCGACCGGTAACAACGAGCATTCGCGAGGAAGCAGTTCCGGGAGGTCGCGTTGTTCGTGGGAGCCTCCGGCTCCTGTCGGAGGGGGCTCCACTGCGCGGTTTGAAAAGAATTAAAACGCCGCACCCTCGTACGGGTGCGGCGTTGCTTTTTTAGCTTGTATCAAAGGCAATGGTACTATCCTGTCGTCCGCTGCTTCGTATAGTTCAGCATCCCGCCCGCAAGCAGGATGTCGCGCTGGCGGGAGCTCAGGGAATACTTCAGCTTGCTGGTCTTTCCCGCGGTGATATCCGCAAGCTTCAGGTCCTCGCCTTTTTCCAGAGCAGATTGAATGTCATTGATCTCGACCTTGCTATTGGCGTTGATCGTGTCGTAGTCCGCTTCGTTCGCGAACGTGAGCGGCAGGATGCCGAAATTGATCAAATTCGCAGCATGGATGCGTTCGAACGATTTCGCGACAACAGCCCTGATCCCGAGGTACATGGGGCAGATGGCAGCGTGCTCACGGCTCGAGCCCTGGCCGTAGCTTGCGCCGGCGATCACGATATTGTGGATGCCTGCCTTCTTGTTCTCGAGTGCTTTTTTCGCGAACCCCGCGTCAACACCTTCGAACACGAACTCCGCGTACTTCGGAATGTTCGACCGGTACTTCAGGCGGGAGCCTGCCGGCATGATATGGTCCGTGGTTATCTTGTCGCCGACCTTGATGGCCACGACTCCCTTGATAGCATCAGGCAGGGGTAAAGCAGCCGGCGGATCTCCGATGTTCGGGCCGCGAGACACGCTCACGGACAACGGGTCCTTTGCCGGAGGCAGGATCATGGAGTCATCGATCCAGAACTGTTCTGGCATCGCGATCTCGGGATACGGAACGCCGAGGTCGCGCGGGTCCATGATGCCGCCGGTCAGGGCTGCAGCAACAGCCGTTTCCGGGCTTGCCAGGAACACTTTCGCGCTCTTCGTGCCGGAGCGGCCTTCGAAGTTGCGGTTGCTTGTCCGGATGGAAACCGCGTCCGTCTTCGGCGCCTGGCCGCTGCCGATGCAGAAGCCGCATGTTGATTCGAGGATGCGGGCTCCGGCGGCAACGATGTCCGCCAGAGCGCCGTTCTTTGCGATCATCTCGAGCACCTGCCTGGAGCCGGGCGCAACGCCGAAGCTTACGTCCGGGAACACACGGCGGCCTTTGAGCATCGAAGCAACGATCATAAGGTCGCGATAGGACGAGTTGGTGCAGGAGCCGATCATGACCTGGTCGACCTTGGTGCCGGCCAGTTCTTTTACGGTCGCGATATTGTCGGGTGAGTGCGGTTTTGCCATCATCGGTACTACAGCAGCCAGGTCCACATCGATGATGCGGTCATACGACGCATCCGCGTCAGCCGCAAGTGCTGTCCAGTCCGAGTCGCGGCGCTGCGCCTTGAGGAACGTTCGCGTGATCTCATCGCTTGGAAAGACCGAAGTGGTCACGCCGAGCTCCGCGCCCATGTTCGTGATAGTCGCACGCTCGGGCACTGAGAGCGTTTTGATGCCGTCGCCGCCGTACTCGACCACGGTCCCGACATTGCCTTTGGTCGTGAGTTGTTTAAGGATCGTTAGGATCACGTCCTTTGCCGATACCCAGGGTTGGAGCTTTCCCTTCAGGTTCACTTTCACGACCTTGGGGCAGGTAAGATAGAACGGCCCTCCGCCCATGGCCACGGCCACGTCAAGGCCGCCCGCGCCGATCGCGATCATGCCGATGCCGCCGCCCGTGGGTGTGTGCGAGTCGGAACCCAGCAGTGTTTTGCCGGGCCTGCCGAAACGCTCGAGGTGGACCTGATGGCAGATGCCGTTGCCTGCTTTTGAATACTGGATGCCGTACCGCGATGCCACAGTCTGAAGATAGCGGTGATCGTCAGCGTTCTCGAACCCGTCCTGGAGCGTGTTGTGGTCGACATAGCTTACCGATACTTCGGTCTTGATGCGAGGCACGTCCATGGCCTCGAACTGGAGGTAGGCCATGGTGCCGGTCGCGTCCTGAGTCAGGGTCTGGTCGATCCTGATCGCGATCTCAGTCCCGGGTGCGAGGGTTCCCTCGACCAGGTGCGCCTCAAGGATCTTGTATACAAGGTTCTTGCCCATCATTCGGCTCCTTCGTTCTCTGGATTGCCCGCACATTATATTTCATGGGATGGGAGAAGGCAACAATTTTCCGTGGTTTGCCGAGCAGCTCAGGGATCGGTCTTTAGCCCTTTACCTTGAACATGGTGGGCTAATCTGATTGGTATCGCAAGCGCGTCAAGCTAATCCCGGATTATTTCAGTTATAATACGGATGCTCAATGAGAACCTTGCTAATAAAGTGTATTTTCTGAAACATTTCTAACACGATTGCAACACCCTGCCCATACCCTTAAAATACCCCGCCCTGAGCCGCATTTT
>Ga0315268_10003633_pt1 | contig 16926 bp, 12 predicted proteins | sample C1_top_MG_FD_204535 | JGI IMG/M metagenome (GOLD analysis project Ga0315268, IMG submission 204535) | Sediment microbial communities from Yellowstone Lake, YNP, Wyoming, USA - C1_top | ecosystem: Environmental > Aquatic > Freshwater > Lake > Sediment | place: USA: Wyoming | collected 2017-08-01
AGGTTTTCACGGATAAAGGAGCTGAATATTTTCTCGCGGATGCAACGCTTTACCTGGAATTGTTTGGAATCACAGCCGTTGCCTGGCAATGGCTGCTTCAGGGCATTGCCGTCCGGAAAGCCCCGGTAAACGAATCTAATAAAGCGGAACAGGATTTCTACCGGGGAAAATTTATTGCTATGCGCTATTTTTTCGGGTATGAACTTCCTAAAACGCGCGGTCTGGCCGAACGCCTGTTAAACGGTGACGGCCTGACAGTTGAAATGACGACCGAGTTATTCAATGACTGACTTTTTTTACATCAAGCAGATAGAATCAATGTCGGTATAGAAACCTTTGAAGAACATCCAACATCCTTGACACTTATTATCATTATTTAATATATAACAATAACGCTTTGAATAACTCACATGAGGCCGGATCGGGGTGTTATGCAAAGAGCTTGCTGTGTTTTATCATGTTTATTTTTTTATCCGGTTTTTATTGATATATAATGGGGAGTTATGATGAAAAAATATTTAGTTCTTTTGTTAATTATTCCGATGCTTTCGGTTATGATTCAAGCTCAGGCTGGGGCTGCAGACTTTCGGAAAGCAAAAATCGCTGTTCTCGATTTTCAGCTCCAGGGAGAGGGATTTGAAACCAAGGACATGGGCATAATTGTAGCAGAATGGTTTATCACTGCCCTTGTCAAGGCCGGCCGTTTCGAAGTTATTGAACGGGGATTAATACAAAAGCTTCTGGAAGAACAGAAACTTTCAATGACCGGAATTGTTGATGCAACCACCGCAACGAAAATAGGCAAGTTTCTCGGTGTAAAAACAATAATAAGTGGTTCGGTTATGAAACTGCAGAACGTAATTGAAATAAACGCCAGGATAATAGACGTGGAGACCGCTTCAATAATTGCAGCCGAAAACGTTAAAAGTACCGCTGCCATAAGACTTCAGGACCTGGTTGTCCAGATGTCCGAAAAAATTATAAAAAACTTTCCGCTGGAGGGTTATGTTGTCAATAAGTCCGATTCAAAAGTCACCATTGACCTCGGAAGACTGGCCGGCGTTAAAGAAGGAATGGAATTTCTCGTGTACAAAGAGGGCAAGATTATTAAACACCCCAAAACCGGAGCAATAATAGATGTTCAGAGGGTAGAAACTGGCAAGATAAAAATAGTTTCCGTAAGAGATAAAATAGCGGAGGGAGAGGTGTTGCAGGAAGAATCTCCCGGCTCCATGTCCTATGGGCAGCTTGTCAGCAGCATCGTTGGCACATTGCAGCCGGTTCAAAAAGAGCCTACTGTGGATAAAGCCCTTGAAGATGCGCTTTCATCCAAGGGATCTTCCGGCAAAGCAACGTACAGCTCCGGGGATGTCGTCAACATGCTGAAATCATCAAGCTTAAAAGACAAAGCGGCAGCCGCTAAAATCGTCGCAAAGCTGTATACACACGACCAGGCAATTCTTGATATCGTAAACGACGAGCTGTTGAAAGGATTCAACAGCTCGTCAGACAGCAAGGATTATGTTGAAACCATGGCATGGCTTTGCAATGCGCTTGGGGCATCGGGCCAGGCAAAATATGCATCAACGCTTGAGAAGGTTTCACAGGAAGCCCCGAACAGGAAACTGAAACAATATGCGCACAAGAATCTGAGACACCTTAAATAGTTGACGGCTTTGACATATCTCAATTCAAAAAACATCCTCCTTGTTCATCCCCTGGGTTACAGAAAGGAGGCTGCCGGGAAGGATATTTCAAGAATAGCAAGCATCATTCCGCCAATAGGCCTTGCCGGCATAGCAGCATACCTGGAAAAACGGGAAATTAACGCTTCGATTATTGACTGTTATGCCAGGCCTGATTCCGACAGCCTCATTCGGGGTTATCTTCAGTCTGAAAAACCGGCTTTCCTTGGACTAAGCTGCACCACTTCAACTTTCCTCGACGGGATCCGTACTGCAAAACTGGCAAAAAGCATCCTTCCGGATATAAAAGTAATTTTCGGGGGAGCCCACGTTTCAGCTCTGAAAGAAAGAATTCTTAAAGACTTTCCTGTCATTGATTTTACGGTTATAGGCGAAGGAGAGGAAACTCTTGCAGAATTGATGGAAAAGAACGGGGAAGACATCTCCTCCGTACCCGGCATCATATACCGTGAAAAAGCAAACGAAATACGCTTTACAGGCCTGAGATCAGCAGGACTCGATCTCGATACGCTTCCTTTTCCTTCCTATGAAAAGCTTGAAGGTTTTCCCTCGGCATACAAAGCTCCTCTGTTCAATTATCCGAAAGCTCCGGCCTCAAGCTGCATCACAAGCCGCGGGTGTCCATATGCGTGCAGTTATTGTGACCGTTCCGTTTTCGGCCGCTCTTTCCGTTACAACTCCGCCGAATATATGTATGAGCATGTGAACTATTTAAACGAGCGCTTCGGGGTGAAACACATTATTTTCTACGATGACCAGTTTACGTTCAAGAGGGAGAGGGTCATCGATTTTGCAAAGATGATGATCAACAGGCCGCGGAAAATCACCTTCAATTGCGTAGCGAGAGCCGAACATATAGATTACGAGCTTCTCTTAATGTTAAAGGAGGCCGGATGCTGGATGATCAGCCTTGGAATAGAGACCGGCGATGAAAACCTGCTTGCCCGGCACAGGCAAAACGCAAACCTTTCCATGCTGTCGGAAAAGATCCATCTTATAAAAAAAGCCGGCATACGGACAAAAGGGCTTTTTATGATAGGGCTTCCCGGGGAAACGGAAGAAGGAATCAGAAAAAGCATTGAATTTGTTATTTCAAACCCGATTGACGAAATAAATGTCGCTAAATTCACGCCTTTTCCGGGTTCGCCGATTTATGAGAAAATACATGAAATGGGTGAATTCAACGAAAACTGGGAGCTTATGGACTGTATGAATTTTCTTTTTATTCCGGAAGGCATGACAAAAGAGCGGCTTGAAGAGCTTTTTAAATTGTTTTACAGGAAGCACTTCAGGAGATCTGAAATACTTCTCGGATATACGAGCATGATCTGGCGTTCACCGGACAGTTGGAAAAGAGTCTTACAAAACCTGCCCGGTTTATTTAAATTCGTCAAAAGCGACAAAAGGCTCGGGAATTGAAGGCAGGGAATGCGCTCGCAACGAGGCCTTTGAAGAATGCCCAATTTTGGCCAAGTACAAGGAAGGCGATAATTCCAACCACAGGAATACATTTAGTATTTCGAGGATTGAAATTTGAGCCTGACGCAGTAATCGGGTAAAAGGGGGCGTTATGCAAAGGTCTCGTACAATTTCATAAGGGAGGAATAAAGTTGAAAAATCTCTTGACCTTTTTCCGGGAAAACGACAAATTTGCCGGTCATTCCGGAATAGAGCTTCTTGATATTTCAGAAGGCCGTGCAAAAGCCGTGATGAAAATCAAAAAACATCATCTGAACGCCGTGGGCAGCGTTCACGGCGGGGCAATTTTCACGCTTGCCGATTTTGTTTTTGCGGCAGCATCCAATTCACACAGGACGGTTGCCGTGGCGATAAATGTAAGCATATCGTATCTGAAAGCTGCAAACAAAGGCCGCCTTTTTGCGGAAGCAAATGAGGTAGCCATTAATCCGAAACTTGCATCATACACGGTAAATGTTACGGATGAGCAGGGGAATCTCATAGCAATTTTTCAGGGGATGGTATACAGGAAAAAGGAAACTATTTTGACGGCTTCGTAAACAGTCATTCTGCTGTGTTGCACTTCATCTTTCGTCATTGCAGCGTACAAAAAAGTACGCTTCATTCCTCAAGATTCGCGCGCCTTGCATAATGAGCTTTTTACTTTGCCGTCTAAAATGCGACTTTTTAAAAAGTCATCATCACATGCCCATGAATTTTGCGGCTATATTCTTCATTATTTCATTTGTTCCGGCAAAGATCGACATAACTCTCACATCACGCCATCCCCGTACAATCGGGCATTCTTCAAATATCCCGAAATTCCCGAAAAGATCCAGCCCCCTGTCCGCAACTCCTCTGACCATCTCGGTAGTCCAGTATTTTGCCATGCAGGTTTCAATTATTATGCTTTTCTTTTCGACATGGTCGGCTATAAGCTTGTCGACAAATATTCTCCCTATTTTCACTTCGGTCGCCATCTCGACCAGCGCAAACTGGACGGCCTGCGATTTTGAAATCGGCCTGCCTGAAACAAGTGTTTTTTTGCAGTAATCGATTGTGGCTTCAAAAATATATTCTGCAGCTACAATCGCCCCGATAGCCGTTGCAAGGCGTTCCTGCTGGAGTTTTTCCATGAGCATATAAAAACCGCTCCCTTTTTCACCGAGGCGGTTTGTTACAGGGATCCTGCAATTGGTAAAGAAAAGCTCCGCAGTGTCCTGGCTGTGAAAACCCATCTTTTCAAGCTGGCGCCCCCTTGTAAAACCGGGCGTTCCGGACTCCACGATATAAAGAGATATCGCCTGATAGTCATTTTCAACGGATGGATCTCTTGCCGCCAGAACGACTATGTCGCAGTTAATTCCGCTCGATATGAACGTCTTGGAACCGTTTATTACAACTTCGCCATTCTGTTCAACAGCAGTGGTCGCCATACCCGCAAGATCGCTTCCGGCTCCCGGTTCCGTCATGGCAATAGCGGTAATGAATTCTCCCGTTACACAGCCCGGCAGGTATTTTCTTTTTATTTCTTCAGAGCCGAATGTGTCTATGTAAGGCACAACCACATCCGTGTGCAGCATCGTTATCAGCCCGGTCTGATTCGTCTTTGCCATTTCTTCGGCTGCGATTACCGAATAAAGGAAATCTCCGCCTATCCCGCCGTACTCAGGAGAAACAGACATGCCTAAAAAACCGTTCTCTCCCATCTTTCTCCAGGCGCTTTTCGGAACAATTTTATTTTTTTCCCACTCTTCAACATGGGGTTTAACTTCTTTTTCAATAAATTCGCGCAGCCTTTTCCTGAACTCTTTATGCTCTTCCGTGTACTTGAGAATATCCATGCTTTTCCTCTTATTTTTTACAATTCTGCAAATAGTAACGGCAAAGTAAAAAGTTCATTATGCAAGGCGCGCAAATTCTGAGGAATGAGGCGTACATGTAGTACGCCACAATGACGAAGAATGAAGCGCAACACAGCAGAATGACTTTTTACGAAGCCGTTAACCCTCATATTTTCCGATGATAGAAATGCTGCAAACATTCATAAAGGGAAACCCGCCGAGGTTGTGGGTCAGGCCGAACCTCGGATTATCAAGCTGTCTTTTGTCCGCGCGCCCATGAAGCTGCAAGTACATCTCATAAAGCATGCGGATCCCGGAAGCGCCTATCGGATGGCCGAAACATTTGAGTCCCCCGTCCACCTGGCAGGGAATTTTTCCATCCCTGTCATAAAATCCGTCCAGTATGTCGCGAACCGCCTTTCCTCTTTCGGATATATGGAGATCCTCCATTGTCACAAGCTCTGTTATCGAAAAGCAGTCGTGAACCTCCATCATGCTTATCTCTTTCTTGGGATCGGTAATTCCTGCTTCCTTGTAAGCCTTTAAGCTGCATTTTGTTGTCGTCATGAAGTGGTCGCCGTCCCATTCGTTGTACGCCATCTCCTCACCGCTGCTTAAGGCAAGCTGAATGGATTTGACGCTGACAAAATCCTTTTTGCCGAGTTTTTTCGCGATTTCAGGAGTAGTCACGATCGCGCATGCCGAGCCGTCGCTTACGCCGCAGCAATCAAAAAGCCCAAGGGGATGAGCAATGATCGGGGAACCCATTACCTGCTCAATTGTCACTGGTTTTCTCAGGTGCGCTTTCGGATTCAGGGCTCCGTTTGCGTGGCTTTTAACCGAAACATGCGCCATCGCTCTTTTCAAATCCTGGGCCGGTATTTTATACTTTGCGGCATAAGCACTTGCAAGCTGGGCAAATGAACCGGGTGCGGTAAGATTCGGCCACCACTGCCATGCAAGGCTTCCGGCTCCCGAACCCGGATTGGGTAACCCGCCGTAACCGGTATCTTTCAGCTTTTCAACGCCCAGGGCAAGGCAAATATCATATGCGCCTGAAGCAACCGCGTAACACGCACCCCGGAAAGCCTCCGTTCCGGTGGCACAGTAATTCTCAACCCGTGTCGCCGGAATCATGGGCAAACGCAGACTGGTTGTAAGAGGAAGCGCGCTTTTACCCACACCCACCTCGTCCATGCATGTTCCCAGCCATGCCGCTTCGATATCTTTCTTCTCAATTCCGGCATCGGATAGGCATTCTTCAAAAGCCTCCACCATCAATTCTTCGGCCCCCATATCCCAGCGCTCTCCGAACCGGGTGCATCCCATACCTATTATTGCAACTTTATCTTTTATTCCTGTAGCCATGGCTGCTTTCTCCTGTCAATTAAGTTTAAACAGCTTACCAATAAGCTGGGATTTCATGATATCGCCTTCAATTTTCAATTTGCCGGAGGTAAAAGCCTGCATCGGGTTCAGCTTTCCGGTAATAAGTTCGACGAAATCTCCGTCTGAAATTTTAAGTGTGCATGTCGGTTTTCCGGCCGTCCCTTCGGTCACGTTGCATTTCGAATCCTTAACCGTAACGAACCAGCTTCCTCCTCCTGAACCCGAAATGACGTACTGGAAAACGGCGTCCACATCCTTTGCGGCCGACGCATTAAAGGCTTCCGGCATTTTGCCAAAGATGCCTTTCACATCCGTCTCAGCGCCTTTCTGTCCGCCGGCTTCCTTTTTACCCGTATCCGGAGGAGCTATTAGCGCAAAAATTGCTGAGTTGGCGTCCTCAATTTCTTTCGCCCCTTCCATCGAATTTATCCTGCTCCAGTTCTCGCTTATCTGCTCCGGAGTAGGCGGTTTCCCGGCATCACCGAGCTTGATTCCTGGGCCGGTCAGTATGGCCGCCCTGTTACAATAGCCCATTCCGCTGTTGAAAATGGAGCCTGATTCCCTGCATTCTTCGCTGCAAAGATAAACCACCATCGGTGCAACAAACTCCGGTTTTGATTTTTCAAATATTTCAGGCGGCATGACATCTTCCGTCAGGCGGGATGCCGCAAGGGGAGCAATGGTATTCACTTTAATCTCATATTTTTTCCCTTCGAGTTTGAGGGTATTCATCAGCCCAACGAGGGCCATCTTTGCCGCCGAATAATTGGTCTGGCCAAAATTCCCGTAAAGGCCGGCCGCCGAAGTCGTCATCACAATCCTGCCGAACCCGTTTTCCCGCATGACTTTAAAAGCAGGTCTTGTAACATTGTAGGCTCCGGTCAGGTGAACATCCATCACAGACTTCCAGTTTTCAGGTTCCATCTTCAAGAAGCTCTTATCCCTCAGGATACCGGCATTGTTTATTAGAATATCAACTTTACCGAAGGCATCCAGAGCGGTTTTAACTATTCTTTCCCCGCCTTCCGGTGTCGCAACATTGTCATAGTTTGCAACCGCTTCGCCTCCCGCCGCTTTTATCTCATCTACTACCCTGTCGGCGGCCGAGCTCGATCCTGCGCCTGATCCGTCACGGGATCCGCCCAGGTCATTTACCACGATTTTTGCCCCGCGCTTTGCAAGCTCCAGCGCATACACCCGGCCAAGCCCTGCTCCTGCTCCGGTAATAACTGCAACCCTTCCGTCAAAACGGACTTTCCCCATCTCTTCCGCAGCGCCCGGAACAGGCATTGCCTTCCAGAAATAATTGATGAAACCGCGCTCCTTGTCTTCAACCCTTCTCCTGAACACAAGCTGAACAGGAAGCCCGACTTTCAGCTCCTCAAACTCGCAGTCTGTAAAATCAGCCATGAACCTCCCCCCGCCTTCAAACTGCACCATACCGTATTTATGGGGCGGATCGACCGATACCGCAAGAAGATCTCCGGTAAAGGTTTTTACCTTTGCGGGAACACCGGCAAATTCATAATCAGTCTGGCTTTTGACTGCCCCGCATGCCGGGTTAACGCATATATCCATCTTCGGGAATTGAGCCGTGCCGCACTTTTCGCATTTTCCGCCGACCATGCCAAGGAGCATTTTGCGCTTGCGCCACAGGGCTGTCATAGCGGTCTGGGTCGGAGCTTCCGCCCTTATCCCCATTTCCGTCTGTATTATATCCCTGAATTTAAGCCACTTCATATAGTTGTCGATAACCTTTTTGTTCTTATCGGATCCTTTTACTCCGTTTCTCTTTGAAAGTTTTGTTATATTTTCCGTAACCTCGAAATAAAGAGCATCGCATCCCTGCCCGAAACCGGCCACTAAAATACGGTCTTTCGGTTTTGCATTCTCAAGGGCTGAAACAAGCATGAGCATTGAATGGGCAGCGCCCGTGTCTCCGCATGTTTCGTGCATGGTATTTACCACCTTGTCGGGAGATGCGTTAAGTTTCTTTGCTATGTTACTGTGCTCGGCTTTGAAGAAGCATGGATAAACCAGCTTGTCCACCTGGTCGATTGTAATGCCGAGTTTCTTCATCAGACCGTTTACAGCCTCGGGTATGATTTTTGAATATCCCTCATCCCGCACCCACCGCTCTTCCCACACATAATCATATTTTTTTAAAGCGCCCCTGTGATGGTCGACAAAATCATATGATACCGAGTAGGATCCCTTAAATTCGGCAATTACATCCTTATCTCCCACCGCAACCGATGCTGCGCCGTCTCCGAACCACATTTCGTAAAAATATGCTGTTTTTGTCTCCCTGCGGTCGGCCGCTGTAACCAGGATATTTTTCATGCCGCCGCCTCGTACAGCTTCAAGGGCGGTAACAAGGGCTGAGGTTCCCGCCTTCTGGGAGGATGTAAAATCGGAAGTCAGTATGTTCTCTTTAAGATTCAGGGCGGTAGATACAATTCCCGCATTCTGCCTGTCCGCAAAAGGAAGCGTTGTTGAGGCCAGAAAAAGACCGTCAAGTTCCTTCTTATCCCTGCCGCAAAGACAATCCCTCGAAGCCGCCACCGCCATTGTGATAGAGTCTTCATCCCAGTTGCACATCGACCTGTGTCCCTGGGCAACCATCATTATGGCGGGCGCAAACCAGCCCATTGCCTGAAAAATGGACATTCTGTCCAGTCTTAGGCGGGGAATGTAAGCTCCGTAAGATGTTATGCCGATCATATTATTTCTCCTTGATAATTAATTTTGATGGTTTCGTAAAAAGTCCAAATATGCTCTCTCAAAATCTCAAATCCGTTCGCATATGACTTTTTACGAAGCCTTCATTAATTGGAAGTCTTCATCTTTTAAACAATTTTTCAATAAGCTGGGATTTCATGATATCCCCTTCAATCTTCAACTTCCCTGATGTATAAGCCTGCATGGCCGGAAGCTTTCCGCTCATAAGCAATAAAAAGTCGCTATCCGATATCCTGAGGGTACATGTGGGTTTTTCGTGCTTTCCTGTTTTAACCGTGCACGTTTCATCTTTTACAATGCAGTGCCAGTCTCCGCCTCCGCTTCCGGAAATAATATACTGGAATACAACATCAACTCCGGCAGAAGCTTTCTTTACAAAGGCATCCGGTATGGCATCAAAAATTCCGGCAACCGACACAGCGCTCTGCGGCTTCCCGACTGCGGGGACTCCCTTGTCAAGAGGCTTTGATAAAGAGCCCAGAACGTCTCCAATCTGATCGTTCAACTGCAGGTATTCCTTGCCTCCCTTTAAGGAGGATATCTTCCCCAGATTAGCCATTATCCCTTCGACCGTTTCAGGCTTATCCGTGCTCCCCGGTAAAGCGCCGGGGCCTGTTACAACGGCTGCCCGGTTGAAACAGCCCATGCCCGCATTATATATATTTCCGCTTACCGGGCACTTTTCGGAGCAGAGGAAAAGAACAATCGGCGAAACGAATTCAGGTTTAACCTTTTCAAGGAAATCGGGAGGCATAACATCTTCGGTGAGGCGGGATGCCGCAACAGGAGCAACCGTATTAATTTTTATGTTGTATTTCTCCCCTTCCAGCTTTAGTGCGTTCATAAGCCCTATAAGCCCCATCTTTGCGGCCGAATAATTGGTCTGACCGAAATTCCCGTAAAGCCCGGCAGCGGATGTGGTCATAATAATCCGGCCATAGCCTTTTTCCTTCATCACTGCAAAAGCAGGACGTGAAACATTGTAGGCGCCGTTTAAATGCACGTCCAGCACCGCGTGCCAGTTTTCAGGCTCCATATTTGCGAAACTCTTGTCTCTTAAGATTCCGGCATTATTGATCAGGATATCGACGGTTCCGAAAGCATCAAGGGCTTTTTTAACTATCTTCTCCCCGCCTTCAGGCGTCGAAACGCTGTCATAGCTCGCAACGGCTTCTCCGCCAAGCGCCTTTATTTCTCCGACCACCTTCTCGGCAGGAGTTGCCGAACCGGCACCCGAGCCGTCTCGTGCGCCTCCCAAGTCATTTACTACTATTTTCGCACCCCGTTTTGCAAGTTCAAGAGCATATGTTCTTCCAAGACCTGCACCTGCTCCGGTTATGATTGCGACCCGGCCGTCGAATCTTATTTTCTCTTCCGGTATATCGCCATATTCGAATATCCCGTTGTCAATAGTCACAGCGCTAGTTTCAGCGTTCACCACCCTCCATATGGCCTTTCCCTCTTCAGTTTTCCAGATAAGCGTCTTTATAGGGGTTCCGGGATAAAGAGGTTTTGTAAACCTGCAGACAAGCCTTCTTACTTTTTCGGGCTCTCCGGGAACAAGGCTTTGAATAAGCGCCCTGCAGGCAAACCCATGAGTGCAGAGCCCGTGCATTATAGGCATTTTAAATCCAGCCATCTTGGCAAATTCGGAATCAACATGAAGATCAAAAATATCCCCGGAAAGCCTGTAAATAAGGGGCTGGTCAGGGGAAGGCGAAACGCTTACGACAAAATCAGGCTCTCTGTCCGGGAAAACCACTTCTTTTTTCGGAGCATTCTCTCCGCCGAATCCGCCGTCAAGACGCGAAAAAATCGTGATGATGCTTGTAAAAAGCTTCTTCCCGCCCGAATGATAAGAGTCGCTTTCACCGACAACAAGCGCCCCCTTCTCCTTGCCCTTGTCATAGTAGTGAGTAATTTTTCCTTCGGTGATCAAGCTGCCATCGGGGGGAATCGGGTTGTGAAAAATAAGCTCCTGTTCGCCATGAAGAATTCCTGCCAGATTTATATTTGAGGTTATACCTATATGCGACAGAAATTCGAAAATAGCGGCGATTGAGAAACTTGGAATCACCTTAAGATTTTTTTCATAACAGTACTCAAGCTCGGAAAAGCCGGCGCCGACACCAAGCGCGTAAAGGACCGCATCTTTCCATGTATAATCCTTGGTAACCGGGCCAATTTTTTTTCCTAGAGCTTCAAGATTAAGCGCCATACATCCTCCTTATATTGATAAACTCTTAAAAAGTCGTATTTCCGACGGCAAAGTAAAAAGCTCATTATGCAAGGCGCGCAAATCTTGAGGAATGAAGCGTACTTTTTGGTACGCTGCAATGACGAAAGATGAAGCGCAACACAGCAGAATGACTTTTTACGAAGCCGTCAACCTTGTCCCTGGGTAAAAGCCGGTACCAGGATAAATTTCAATGTATCTTTTACCACAACGATATATTCATCATGGCCGATATCAAGCATCGGCCTGAAAAAATCCTCTCCTGAAATAAAATTCAACACCGAATTCCAAACCGCAATCACACTTGCTTTAGCCTTTACGGGTATATTTTTTTTATCAAGGGCAAGCCCCATTGCTATTGCAATATTTGATATGTATTCGGATACTTTGAAGTTAAGGCTTGAATCGCCTCTTGTTTTTCCGAAGTAAAGAAAGAGGATGAAATTGGAAACTTCTGGATTTGAAAAGAGATAATCGCACATGACATCTATGGCGATTTCAAGCCGGGTGGTAAGGGATTTTCCTTTTACTTTATCCTCGATTTCAAGAAGCTTCTGACGGATCTCCTCGTTAAGATCCATGATAACGGATTCATAAAGATCCCTTTTTTCTCCCCAGTGATAATAAAGGGTTGAAATGTCGATGCCTACGTCTTTTGCGATCATCCGGGTTGTGGTTCCGTGATAACCGTATTCGCCGAAGACTTTGCGCGCTGCGGCAAGAATTTTTCCCTTCATGGAGGAAGGATCCTGCCTTGCTTTTTCGAGTGTTGAAACCATCGGTTGTGATATTTCCCTTAGGAGCCGTTCAAATATCCATCAAGCGTATCCCACATACTGCTTCCAACGTTTGATGGAGAACAATATCAACACCAACTTCCAGTGTCAAGACCTTTTGCCCGAACCGGGTTACAAGCCGTTTATTCATTCATCTGGTATGCGCCCTTTAACGGATACACATATTTTTCCCAGACCCTTTTAAACCGCTCTTCGTCAAGCGCCGGTTTCTTAATCATTCCAAGGCCAAGCTCCATCTGTGCCTGCGTGCTCCCGGGTTTTGAATAAAGCTGAAGGGCAAATTTAGAAAAGTCTCTCACCATGAAGTCAAAAATCCGGTCAACAACATCATTATCAACTTTATATATAAGGGCGTTTTCAATAATAAGCTGGCCATAAGCAACAAGAGTGAATAACTCTCCCAGTGTAAGAAGAAAATCGATATCCTTGCTCTGGGCTTCGCTTGGAGTTGCCTTTACAAGGAACTCCTTCAACTTCTCAATCTGCGACTTGAATATCCTGATATTCGGAAGATCAATGCTGTTATAAGCCATGTTGAAATCATGGAATCGGATTTTCCCCAGCCCTCTTGTCGCCCCCTGGTTAAAAAGAAAATCATCATTGGAGGGAGCGTTTCGTTTCGGTATTTCCGGGAATTGCCCCGGATTGAAGAAGTAATTGGCCATGAATTTAATTATAAGCGCCATGTTCACATGGACGGTTCCTTCGAGCTTCGGGAGGGCTCGTATATCTCTTGTCGCCATTTCGAAATACATATCCCTCTCAAAACCTTTTGCGGCGATGACATCCCACAGAAGGTTTATTACCTCTTCCCCCTGGGTCGTAACTTTCATCTTTACTATAGGATTATACAGAAGATAGCGCCTGTCTTCTGGAGAGGCCGATTTCATGTAATCGGCAGCCCTGTTCGCAAAAAGTTTCATTGCAAAAAGGCGTGCATAAGCATCGGTAAAAAGCATTTTTATATGCGGAAAGTCGGTGACATACTTGTCATAAAGCTGCCTGTTGGCCGCATGATCAATCGCCTCGTATAATGCATGCGTGCAGATTCCTATTGATGCCCATCCGAGATTATATTTGCCGACATTGATCGTATTCAATGCCGAATCCCACGCATCCTGCCCTTTTGTAAGAATATCATCTTCCGTAACCGGATATGAATGAAGGGCAAATTCCGCCACGTATGACTGGCTGTTTACGACATTTTTTATGCATTCAAAATTTTTATGCTGCGAATCCGCCGCAAAAAAGACATATTCGCCGGTATCCGAGTCTTTGGCAAAAACGGAGACTATCGCTGCCTTGTTGGCATTTCCGATATAGTATTTCCCTCCGTCCGCCCTGTACGTTCCGTCAGGCATTTGAGTCAGCATCATTTCGCTCGAGTAGAGATCCGCTCCGTGCTGCTTTTCCGAAAGGCCGAACGCAAAAATGCCGCCATCTTTCAACATTCGGGCTGCTTTCTTTTTCACAGCCTCGTTTTTTCCCATCCATACAGGCCCAAGGCCAAGTATTGAAACCTGCCATGTGTACCAGTAATGCAATCCGTAGAAACCTAAAATTTCATTAAAGTCGCATATCCTGGCGGTATCCCACCGGCATTCCTTGTCCCCATATGCCGATGGAGTAAGGAGCGTTGCAAATATTTTTTCCTTCTTTATAAAATCCAGAAAATCGGCATACCAGACCCTGTTCCGGTCATCCTCTTTCAGTTTAACCTTGCCCTTATTTTCAAAAAACCGGATTGTCTTTACCATTATCTCCCTTGATTTTTCATCAAGATGCTCAAACGTTTCTTTCTTCGGATTCAGTAAATTCATTTTTATATAACCCCCCTGAAGGTTTGGATTTTATCTTAAGAACAATATGAAAAAATATCAGGAACACACCATCCTTTTTATGAAACTGTCCATACAACAATATTTTTCACTTAGAATACATATTACAAAACATCAAGATTATAACCATCGTTGAAGCTCCCCGCCGCAAGAAACGGTCCGCCTGAGGCGGATTCAACCGGGGGCCTTCTGAAATTTCCGCCTAATTTTCTTGAATATTTTTGTTAATTCTCATAATATCACACAATCATGATTTATTGATTTTTTACGAGATCACCAATTAAAAAGGAGGATCAAACATGGGACTTAACATGCTGGTTGCATTCGACGATTCCGACAACGCAATGAGAGCGGTTGAATTCATTGTCAAAACTTTTAATCCCGACAGCAGGGTGACTCTGTATTATGTGGTACAAGACAGCATTGCCCTCTGCGATATGAACAGTCCCGAATTAACACCATACTTTTTAACGCAGCAAAGCGCTTTCTGCGCACTCGAAGAAAAAAAGAAAGAACTGGTAAACGAGACTATGCAGAAGGCAAAAACCCTGCTCACAGGCGCCGGTTTTAAAGAAAAGAACATTGCAATGAAAATTGAAAAAAAGAAAAGCGGGGTCGCGAGAGATATAATCAATGAAGCGCACTCAGGCTATGATCTTATCGTTATCGGAAGAAGAGGGCTCTCGAGTATAATGGAATTTATTTTGGGAAGCGTTTCTCAAAAAGTACTGCAATCAGCAAAGGATATTTCGGTACTGATTGTCAACTGAATATGGATTATTGGTATAAAGCGGGAAAAAATCGTAATACTGGCTCTTAATTAAAAACGACCAGTGTACGCCTGAGTACCTTGTTATAGTCCACCTCGGATTCTTTAAGAACAATTTTTATATAGTTCATGTTTTTTTCTATTGCTTCTTCATATAAATTTCTTGAAATGCCGAAACGGGCATTAAAATGCGCGGGGAGAAACCTTGCAACATTTCCTAAATCTTTCGACAACCTGATTTTCATCTTCTCATAAAAATTCCCCGTTTTCATGAGAAGATTCATTTCACTCTTAAAGTTACCTACATTTCCCTCCCTGTATTCATGAAAAAGAAAAGGCAACTTTTCAATATAGGTCCTGTCGGCCATCTGGCCTAAAAGGTCTGCTGCTCCAAGCATTTTGCCCAGAAGCTCGGCTTCACGTGTTGAAAATTTTATATTATCAACAGATGATTCCGTCTCAATTTCCGTACATAAAAGAAGGTCTGCACATGTTTTAAACTGAGTGTTTGAGAGTCCGTTGCCCGAAAAATATTTTTTCATAAACTCAATGCTTCGTTCAACATGAATCCGGGTATATTTTGCGCCTGTGCCGGAGCGGTCATCCTCTGTCTGAATGTATCCTGTGTCATGCATCAGCGACGCAATAAGGGCAAGCCTTGCATTTTCAATTCCGATCTTCTCACCTTCCAGTATGGCTCCATGGATAAGACGAACCATTGCAAGGAATGCGTCCGAAGTGTGCCTCAGATCATGATATTTGGTATTGCATTGCCGGTATCCGGGATATTTGCCGTGGAAAAGATTTACAACATCCTTGAATGCATGCTCTACAGGATCAAAATTGAAATCAGGGTATGCCATGCGAACAGTCGTTTTAACCTCATCAAGCACACATTGAGGGTCATACATGTTCACAAGATCCGATATTTGAATTCTCTCTTTACCCATAACTTCCCGAATGGTACAATGATCCTGAAAGGTCGACAAGTTCAAATAATAATTATCTTGGCTCATAACAAGAATCTATATCAGCGTCAAGTTGAGGATAAAAAAACAATCTTTATGGCCTTTGTTACTATTCCCAATATCATTGGAAAGGTCTTTGTCCCCGAGACACTGGCTGAAACCATTAAAAAGCAGAAATGTCATGACTGCTTTTCATGCCAGATGTGCAGTGAAAGCAGGTGCGAACTATGCAAGTCTGAAGAATCATGCAAAGATACAATGAGAAAAGATCATGATTCATAGACTTAAAGAGATTCTGGCTGATTCGACGGAAAGAATACTATGCAAAACCAGTGACTGGTTAATCTTCGGATACCCCCAGCCCCTGCCGGATAAAAAGCGTCTCATAAACTGCAAAATCATTTCGCACAGGGGAGAATATGATAACAGGAATGTTTTTGAAAATACCCTGAAGGCATTCGACAAAGCACTCGAAAATGGAATTTTCGGCATTGAGTTTGACCTGCGATGGACAAAAGACTTAATGCCCGTTGTATTTCACGATAAAAATACAAAGCGGCTGTTTAAAAAAAACCTCAATATTAATGAAACATCTTTTTCCGATTTAAAATCGTCAATCCCGGAAATACCATCTCTTGCCGAAACAATCTTAAAGTACGGCAAAAAACTTCATCTCATGGTGGAAATAAAACAGGAATTTTATCCTGAGCCTGTTTATCAGACCGGTGTATTAAGAGATCTTTTTTCAGCTCTTGAACCAGTAACGGATTATCATTTGATATCCCTATCGCCCCGCATCTTCAACTTAATCGATTTCGTGCCTGAAACCGCATTTCTTCCTGTAGCAAGATTTAATATCGGCAGAATAAGTGAAATTGCACTGAAGAACAATTACGGCGGAATTGCGGGGCACTACCTTCTCATATCTGACTCCATGTTTAAAAAACACACGGACAAAAACCAGAAGATAGGAACAGGCTTCATTGGTTCCCGAAACAGCCTCTTTCGGGAATTAAACAGAGGGGCGGAATGGGTTTTTTCTAATGACGCGGCAAAACTTCAGGCTATTATCTCCCATATTGTAAAAAATCTGACTTAATTCTGTTCTTCACGGACAAAATAAAAAAGAACTCCACCTGCAATAAAGAGAATCAGTACCGAAGCAATGCCTGCCCTGGA
>Ga0315268_10003634_pt1 | contig 16922 bp, 16 predicted proteins | sample C1_top_MG_FD_204535 | JGI IMG/M metagenome (GOLD analysis project Ga0315268, IMG submission 204535) | Sediment microbial communities from Yellowstone Lake, YNP, Wyoming, USA - C1_top | ecosystem: Environmental > Aquatic > Freshwater > Lake > Sediment | place: USA: Wyoming | collected 2017-08-01
CGGCGCCAGCTTCGAAGCCATGACGACTCGCGCTCATCAGAATGAACGCGGAGAAAAGACCGAACGCCAGCATAACCTCTTCAGGGATGAAACTCTGCGCCGCCATCTGGCTTTCCCTTTCCTGGGCGAAGCGGTTTGACTATATCAATGAATCGTAATACTGTTATTACATTGGTAATAACTTCAATCCTATGGCCAACGCCACGGAAAAATGGGTCAATCACTTGCTTGAGCCGACCGGAATCGTCATGGACGGCCCCAATCCTTGGGACCCGCAAGTCAAGAACCGCAAGCTTTATGAGCGCGTCAAAGCCGAGGGAAATCTTGGTCTCGGCGAGGCTTATATGGACGGCTGGTGGGATGATAAGCAGCTCGATGACTTCTTTTACCGCCTGCTTCTGACCAACATCACTCATCGCATGGGCGTCAATCTGCCATTGATCTTAGGTTTCATTAAAGCCAAGGCCTTCAACATGCAAGCGGTCAAGCGCGCCTTCCAGGTCGGCGAAAAGCATTACAACACCGGCAACGATCTTTTCGAGCCGATGCTGGGCAAGACAATGGCCTACAGCTGCGCCTATTGGCGAGAAGCCAAGAATTTAGACGAAGCGCAAACCGCCAAACTGGATCTGATCTGCCGCAAGCTTGATCTCAAGCCCGGCCAGAAAATTTTGGATATCGGCTGCGGCTGGGGCAGCTTCGCTTATTACGCCGCCAAGAACTATGGCGTCAAAGTAGTTGGCATCACCGTCTCCTCCGAGCAGGCTAAAATGGCCGCCGAGCGCTGCCAAGGCTTGGACGTAGAATTCCGTCTGGAAGACTACAGAAAACTGAATGAAAAATTCGATCATATCGTTTCCGTCGGCATGTTCGAGCACGTCGGCCCGAAGAATTACCGGCAGTATATGGAAATCGCCGAGCGCTGCCTGAACGATAACGGATTATTTCTGCTCCATACCATCGGCAGCCTGCAAAATGGCACCAACACCGATCCCTGGATCGAGAAATATATTTTCCCCAACGGCTGTTTGCCCTCATTGCAACAGATGACGAAAAGCGTGCAGGATTTATTCGTCATCGAAGACGTGCACAACTTCGGCGCCGATTACGATAAGACTCTGATGGCTTGGAATGATAATTTCGTCAAAGCCTGGCCGCAACTGAAGGATAATTACGATGAAAGGTTCTATCGCATGTGGCAGTATTACCTCTTGAGTTGCGCCGGCGCTTTCCGCGCCCGCTCGATCCAGCTTTGGCAGATCGTCCTCTCGCCGCACGGCGTGCCCGGCGGTTATAAATCAATCAGATAATTTCATAATAAAAAACATTCTCGATTTAATCGGGAATGTTTTTTTAATTTAGGTTTATTCCTTGCCGCTCAGGCAGTAATACCCGCTAGTCAGACTATTTTCCATATGCACTGGGCAGGAGCCGCAGACGCAGCCTTTCTTGGTCACTTCGCAGCCGCTTTTCGTTCTGCCGCAGTAAAGTGTTTCTGACTTCCCGCGCATGCAATCGTCATAAGATGGACAGGTGGGACAAATGCACTTATTGGCATTTTTCTCGTTATCAATTACTGGCATACTTTTATGGATTAATAATTAATTTGAGCTGTAATTATTCTTCCAATCCGTCGACTTGATGTTTTTCGCCAGTTTGCCGGCAATCACCAGATTCTGCGCTAAGATCCTTGCTTCGTCGGTAAAGCAAGAGCTGGTGACGTGCGACTTATCAGTATAAGTCGGAACGCAGATCGAAGACATGGCGTACATATTATTGAAAGGCGGCATCAGCATGCCAAAATGGCTCAAGGTCATGAAAAGCGAGCTGATCACCATCGAGGCTCCTTCCTCGTGGCCCGTCACGATTATGCCGGCCGTCTTGCCGGAAAAACGCCGCAAAAAGCCGCTGCCCGGAATATCGTTGTCCGCCGTCAGCTCGATGAACTTCGTGTGCTTGATGTTCAATTCCTTATCCTTGGGCGCCAAAGGATTGGCCGGGGGCAAGCTGCCGTCCAAGCTGATGCAACGATCGATGAAAGAGGCCATCATGGTCGACATCTTGAAGTTATTGACCGGCGTCGCGAAAATTATCACGTCAGCCCATAAGACCTTATCGTAAATAATATTGCTCATGTCATCAGCCTCTTTCGTGCCTTTAGGATAGCAAGAACAGTAAAAATGGCACTGCGTATTGGTGGTGGAATAACAAGCGCGGCAAGGCTTGATATCGAATTTTCTTAGCATTAAAATGTCAGTTTCCGCTCCCATTTTCTTACAATCAGCCAAGCAAGATTCCAGCAACTCTTCGGAATTTGATTTCTGCTGAGCATAACCATTCTCATCGCGCGCTGAACCGGAAATGCCAAGAACACGGATCTTGCCCGTCGTCTTGCCGCGCATTTTGGCTTCTTTGATAGTTAGTGTTCGAATTTCCTTGAAACGCTTCAATGTTTTTGCATCAATCTGAAGTTTTTCCAGCAGTTCCTTGTCGGAATGCTTTAATTTGTCAGCCATACATTTTGTTATATAAGCTAATTATATCAAATATCAGCCAAAATTTAAAATCCCTCAATCCGAATAGGATTAAGGGATTTTAATGAGAATAATATTACTTCTTACACCACTTGGGGCACATCATGGCGACATAAACAGCGGATAATCCGACTAAAACATAGACGATGCGGGATAACACTGACATATCTCCCAGCAAAGCGGCGACCAAGTCAAAACTGAATAAGCCCACCAGACCCCAATTAAGACCGCCAACAATGACTAAAACGATGGCGACCCAATCCATGTAGTTTAATTTATTCATATGTGTGTAAAATGCGATGTTTTACGGCAAATCTCGGCCTTTCATTAACATTGATTCGCCTCATGGATGCATTATAGCACAGAAAAGCCCGAGTCTAAACTGCTGGAATTGACGGCGAAGTAATGGCTGCCGTATTCTTCTTGATGAGACGCGAGATAAAAGCGAAAATATTGCCGATTAAAAGCGCTAATTCAGGCGTGGAATAGATTGCGCCCAAATGCATGAAGGGCGAAAATAGGAAGCCGACGATAGCGCCAAACCAATTCTGCCACCCCTTTAGAAGCGGCATGCCTTTCGGCTCGGTCAGCATAATGAAGCCGAAGAAAAAAAGCGGGGAATTGGCGAGCAACTGCCAGACGGCTTGGAATAAATCAGCGCCGCGAAAAAGGCGGATGCCCAGATTCGTGATGATGGCTATAATCAGAAAACTCAGCACCAAGCCGAACTTTTTGATCTTCCAGATTACCAGCAAGCCGACGACGATAACATATGGCAGCATGGCGAGATTACCGACCCACCAGCTCGCCGTCAAACCTAGCGTAAGGCTGGTGAGCGCGACGGCGAAGGCCGCGGGATTGACGATATTTTTCTGGTTGAATGTCAGAATATATTTGCTGGCCATCGCCCAGATCGAAGCCCAGATGGCGAGCGAGAAAAATTGCGAGTCGCTGGGCGAGGCGATCGGCGTGATGATGAGGACCAGGATCATGGCACTAATGAAAACCGGATCGAATTTGCTTTCGCGATCCAGCGCCCATGAGAAAATAACATCAGTGATGAGACAGACTGTGAAAATCAATAAAGCGGAAAAAAGCAAACCGAAAAAATTATAAGGCAAAACTCCGAACAAGCTGTAAATCAGCGCGATAATGACCAGCGCTCCGACGCCATAAGACGTCAGACGGTACATGGCCATTTTTTTTAAGAAATCAAGCATATTCAACTGATTACGAATTTATTAAAACCGGAGGTCATGAGAGCTTGTGCGTCCTTATCTATTTGGTATCCTTCGAAACATTTCTGCTTTTCTATGTAGCCGATGCCATCGCCTCCCATAGCAAACGCCGCAGTCGCGAGACAGTCAGCTTCGTAGACATCGGGGCCGATGACAGTCAAACTGACTATCTCCGACAGCTGCTTATCCTTATTATGCGGGTCATAAATATGTTGGCCGCGGATATAAGTGCCGGAAGTGGCCAAGCCGCGATCGCTGATGCCCAGAACTTTTACTATTTGTTCGGGTTCGAAAGGATTGCGAATGCCGACGCGCCAAGGCTGCTTTTCGGCATTCAAGCCATAAGCCTGGATATCGCCGCCGGCATCAACGTAGAAATTTTTACAGCCAGAATTTTTAACGATCTGCGAGGCGTTATAAATCGCCCAGCCTTTGACCAATCCGGAAGGATTCAAGGAGCCGTCGCGAGAAACAATGTCGAAGTAGCCATTTGTTTTCTGCTTCACCTCTGCGCATAATCGCAGAACAGTTTTCATGTCCTCGCTGTAATCATCCGGCTTAATCAGCCCGTGATTGATCTGGGATATCTCGCTATCATCTTTGAACGGGCTGAATTTCTGATCGATATAATTGAAATAATCGAAAACCTTGTCGAATATCTCTGCTGTGACTCCGTCATCAATAATCTCTGCATTGATAGTCATGCCCATCATGATCCTAGTCTGTTTCATGCCCGTGATTAATTCTTGGCTTGGGCCAGCGCTGAGGCTAGCGATTGCCTAAAGGCTCCGCTCGTGTCGGTCGCGCCGGAAACGATATCGACATTAGCGCTCTGGACTTGAATCGCTTCCGAGATCAGAATCGGCATGGCATAGTCATTGATTCTTTGCGACGTCCGCTGATCCTGAGGATGATCGAGGAATTGCACATCAGTAATCCTACCGCCACTGATTATCGCCTTCACCTGGACATTGCCATAATAGGCATCAGCGCTTACTCCCGCATATTGGCCGTCTCTATATAATGCGCGCATCGGCATTTTGACTGGCGGCATCGTTTTGGGCGGCATTGTCTGAGTCGAAGGAGCAGTCAGGGTCGTCGTCGGTGCGGGTGCCGGCGGAATATTTTGAGTATTATTCGTCGGCACAGGCGCCTCCGGCGTTATCGGAATAACGCCCGTGTCTGACGAGCTGAGCAAGCGGTAATAAACAATGTAAACGGCAAAAGTTAAAACCAGTAAAAAAGTTATGAGGGATTTCTTCATAATTGGATGGATATTTCACTCATATTATAGCACAGGACTTGATGAAGAATAAATGAATTTGAACTAAAGGGTCAAATAAACCTCAAATCATTTTCGATCTTCTTGCCTTGGCAATGTTTCAAAAGTCCCAGATATGATTGCAAACACAAAAAACACCCCGATCCGATAACGCCAGCTGGCTTGCGGCTAAAATAGATGCGGGGCATTTCTTGGGAAGGTGGCTGGACTCCAGCCGTTAATATTTTATGACCTTTTTAACTTTAGAAGCCGAAGAGGTGCTTGAAGAAACTGCCGATCTGGCCAAAAAAATCGGAATTGCCATGCGGCTTAAAGGCAGGATTGCCTGCTGTGCCGCTTGCCGGCGCCGAATGCGCCTGGTCGATGACGAACGATGCGGTAATCGCCGTGCCATTAGTTACGCCCTGTACCACGACCGGATCGCCGACGATGACATCTGAAAGCGCAATCGTGTTCGGGCCTTTAACAAACTTCGCATTAGCCGCATCAACAGTATATTGGATGTTGCTCGCCGTATTGACAGTCAAAGTCGAGCCGCTGATAGCGGAAACTGTGCCAGCGATTACCGGCTGGCCATTACCCTGAATAAGGGGGGTCGTGCTTGCTCGCCGACCCATGACGCCCGGACGATTAGCCGAATCTTGCCCGCCACGATGGCCGCCTCGGAACTGACCATTGAACGCGCCTTTTTGATTATTCGCACCTTCAGCGTTAGGCGCTGCCGCCATGGCCGGCATTGCCGCCATGAAGCCGGCTGATAAAACTATGATAGTTAAAATTGAAAGACTTCTTTGCGTAGACATAATATTTTTTTAGTTAATAATATATGTGAATTAACCGCAGCGCGATGGCCGGCATTGCCAAGATTTGGTAAATGATGTAAGATATATCCTTGGCCGTTTTTCGACCGGAAACGGCTGGAGGATATCATCGGTTCAAAGTCTGCGGTTAACTGGTTTAATCGCTGTCAACAATCTTGTATACTATTTATATAATAGCCAGGATGAAGATAATATGAAGCAAATTTTATTCATATCTTACTGCTGTTCGCGCTTCATATATTCTTCACGATAAATATGCTAATTTATTGCATAATATGAAGCTACTAATCGTCGAAGACGAACCAAAATTGAATGAAGGCTTGGCTCGCGGCCTCAAGAACCAAGGCTACGCCGTCGACTCCGCCTATGACGGCGAAGAGGGTGAGAAGTTCGCAACGCTCAATAATTACGATCTGGTCATTCTCGATATTATGATGCCGAAAAAAAACGGCCTCGAAGTCTGCCGCGACTTGAGACGCGCCGGCAATAACGTCCCGATCCTGATGCTGACCGCCAAAGACGCTTTGGAAGACAAAGTGCTCGGCTTGAATGAAGGCGCGGACGACTATCTGGTCAAGCCATTCTCGTTTGAGGAATTGCAAGCCCGCATCCGCGCCCTCTTGCGACGTCCGCCCGTCGTCGCCCACGACACCTTGACGCTGGACGGATTAGGATTAGATACGCGCACACAGAAAGTCACGGCTGACAAAAAAAATATTTCCTTGACCTTGCGCGAATACGGCGTCTTGGAATACCTGTTGCGGAATAAAGGCGCGGTCATCACGCGCGAAGATCTGCTGGAACATGTCTGGGACCGCAATTTCGATTCCTTCAGCAATGTGGTCGACGTGCATCTGAAGAATTTGAGAAAAAAACTGCCAAAAAATTATGCCAAAAGAATCAAAACAGTTTGGGGCAAAGGCTACCAACTCGTTTAATAAAAAATTCAGCCAATCGATCTTCAATCTGACCTGTTTATACGCGGTCATAATTTTTATCATACTTTTAATTTCCAGCAGTATCACCTATTCCTTCTTCCATCACCGGCTGAATCGCCGCTTCGCCAATTTCCCACCCGTCGTAGCGCAGCAGCAGATATTCATTGTCCAGTCGCCTATGCCTTTGCCGACAGCGAGCACTGTCAGCGAGGATCTGATTGAATCTTTGCTTTTGGTTAATGGCCTATTATTCATCTTATCCGTAACTCTGAGCTATCTGTTAGCAAGACTGACCTTGAAGCCGATCCAAGACGCCTACGATAATCAGCGCCGCTTCTTGAGCGACGCCTCGCACGAACTGCGAACGCCCTTGAGCATTCTTTACACTAATTTGGAAAATGAACTGGCAGAAAAAAACCTTAAGCCTGACGAGCGTGAATTCGCTCTCAGTAATCTGGAGGAAGCCAAGCGCATGAACAAAATCATCAATGATCTACTAACGCTCTCGCGGCTGGACGAATCAGCCGCGTCGATTGAACTGTCAGATTTCGATCTTAATGCCTTAATCAACGATATCGTGAAAAGACTTGATACTTTGGCCAAATCCCATGAGACGGCGCTGGATTTTGCGCAGGCCGCGAGTTCTCCGCTGACGATATATTCCGACAAGAATCTGCTAGAGCAAGCCTTGGCCAATATCATTAAGAATGCCATCAACTACAACAAGGTCGGCGGCAAAGTCGATCTGGCTGTGGAAAAGCGCGGCAAGGAAACTTCGATTATTATAAAAGATACCGGCATCGGCATGAATGAGGCGGATTTATCTAAGGTCTTCAATCGTTTCTATCGCTCTGATAAAAGCCGCTCGCGTCTGACCGGCGGCAGCGGCCTGGGGCTCGCCATCGCCAAGGAATCGATCGAAAAAATTGGCGGTGCGATCAAAATCGACAGCCAACCCGAAATTGGCACGACCATAGAAATTTTATTGCCCAACAGAAGCTGAATTTATGTCCAAAAAACTCAATCTCAAATTAAGATTCAAAGTCATCGCTTTCCTTATCTTGTATTCGATCGTCTTTTATTTTTATCGCCAAAGCAGCTATTTCAATTACCGCGTCTTAGTCGCCAATCTTGATAGTATTCCCTGGCTCTACTCTTCCATCGGCTTGATCTTCGGCATCATCTCAGCCTTTATTATCCAGAAGGAGTGGCAGCAATGGAGCGGCTTAGTCGACGCCATCAAGACGGAAAACAGCGCCCTGTATGAATTATGGTTGTGGTCGGAACGGCTGCCGCAGGTTTTCCGCGCCAAGATCAGAGAGCAGATCAAGTCATATCTTTCGACGATGATCAGCGAAGGCTGGAAGAACACCGAAGAAGGCGAGACCAGCGCGGAACTCGAGCGGATAATTAAGGAGATGCACTGCGTCATCGCCGAATTGGACAGCGTCGCGCCGATCCAATCGTCGATCGCCTTCTCGCTGATGAACAATATCCTGGCGCAACGCGAACGGCGGATCCATCTCGGCTCCAGCCACATGCCCGATATCTTGCTCTATACTCTGCGGCTGGCAACATTCCTCATGATTGCGCTCGGACCGCTCATCGCCGTCAAGACGTTCGAACTGCACTACATCTTCAGCATCAGCATCGCGTTCCTCTCTTATATCATCTATCTGGTGGCTTACGACATGGACCATCCCTTACAGCCCGGCGGCTGGCACTTGACGACTATCGATTACAAAAAGCTATTAACAAAATTGCAGCAATAATTAAAAAAATCCGACACTTGTGAGTAGTCGGATTTTTTGTGCAATAAAAAACCGCCAATCGCGAAGACCTGGCGGGCAATGAACATAAAGTACTAATTAGACTTAGCCGAATGACGGCGCTTCCTGACCGTATAGCGGCCGCACAACTCGCGAATCGTCGCGTAATCTGTCGTGTCCGCCTTGTCATAACGAACACGCTCGGCAAAGCAATTCGTCAATTGGAATGAATTCATGAACCATGAATGAAAGCCGGCCGGAAACTGGCAAAAAGCATACTTCAAATCAAAAGCTCGTGCCTCCACAATGATCGGCTTGCTCATATTCAGCACGATCTGCGGCTTGATCAGCTTGGCAGATGTCGCCTTGATCTCTTTCGCTCGACCGAAATACTTGGCAAAGCGTTTCTGGCGCTCTTTATCCAGATTAGCCACGGCGCGGAAAAATTGAAGATGCTTGACAATAAACACTTCAGCAACCTTGGACTTTTTACTCGACGAATAGAATAGATCAAGATTAGCCAAGTAAAGCTCCAACAAGGAAACCAAATCGTGTCCGCGCGGCAAATCCAATAGCAGCTGTTCCAGATCGATTTCGAAATCCGATCCAAGCAAATACTTCAGGATATACGCGCCCTCTTTCAGAAAGACGTCATGGACCGTAATCACCTTGCCGTCAGGATCGATCGAGCCGGAAACCGCATCGATTATTTCCTGCGTCAAAGCGATCAGTCGCTTGCGTTGGCCGTCGGTCTTAATTTGCCGTCCGTTTGGATCAAGATTGACCTTCATGGCCGGCAGAAACTCGCCGAGATTAGCGTCATACAAGCCGAGCAGAGCGCCAATGATATTATCCGGCGTCAACCCGTCTTCATTTCGTTTCAGATACAACCCGAGAAGCGCCGCATCGACGGTCTCGTATTGCTTGACCTTGATGCTGCGTCCGCCGACAACCGGTACGCCGTTATCCAACCGCACTGTCTGGACGATACAGATGCCTTCTTCGCCGGCCTTCTCTTTGCTTGTCTTATAATCAGCCAACTCTTTATGGCTAGAAATAACTTTCCTTTCGACGACCTTGGCATAAGCCAATTTTTCGCCGATGAATTTTTCCAGCTGATCCAGATAGCTGTCGATTCTCCTGTAATCGATCGGCAGCTGGCAAAGCGGCGTCAGATATTCAGCCTGTTCTGCCCGCGGCAAGTGCCAAGAACCGGGCGTGGAAATCGCATAGAGCCCGTGGAAGCACAAACATAACTCGAGATCATTATGAGGGTAGCTGGAACCATCAAAGGGAAAATTGACTTTAAACATGTCCGGATCCGATAAATACTCCTGGAGCGTTTCCTGATCCAAGCCGTCCGAACCGAACTTAGGCCAGAACTTATTGCCCTTGGGAAAACGCATCTGCACGCGATTGAAGCCAGCCAAATGATGATGATGGCGATTGCACAATTCCGCATCGCCGATCATCAGCGGCAAATATTCAAGCGTAAAGGCCAGCTCCGGAAACATCCGCAAATCGTAAGGCGTAAACTGGCGGGTGAATGCCGATAACTTCGAAACGCCGCGGTGCAACTGCAGGCGATAGCCATTGACCTTGGTCGAAGCGCATGTGTAAATCTCATGACCGGCGCGAGAGAGCTTGATCGCCTTGATCGAATCGCTGAATGTCGGATTCAAGGAAGCGATCGGCCGTCCCATAGCCGGCGATATCTCGCCGAAATAAACAGCCTTTTGATAACCGACGAAATCCCTGATCTCGTCTTCTGTTCTGCCGGTCAGCTGCGGCACATAGCGCCGCAATTCATCTTTCAGAAAACATTCTTTCGGCGAGTCTCCCCAGCCGAGAAACATTAGCGCCTCAATTCTTTCCGTTGCTTCGTCTGTGACAAATTTTCCCATGATCCATACTCCTTGGGTTGTGATTATTCAGTTGAAATGAAATTAATGAGTTGTCGAAGTGCAATATGAGATACTATCATAAATAATATATTTTGTCAATATATGGTTAGTAAACGCACATTTCGGACAAAATAAACGGAGAAATAGCCAGTCCTTTAAATATAGCCTGCCGAGCTGCCACTTGTCCATGCTGCTTGCGCAATAGCTTGAATTTCAGCCTTTTCTGAGTAATCTGTGAAGTGACGGCAGTAGCGATTTCATTGGGCGTTCTTTTCAACGGGTCTGAGTCCAATGCCTTGCGACAGTTGTAATATTCCCGATAGTCATTAAGCAGATCTTGCTTGTCGGACATATTGTTCCATTTCCACAAATGAGTATTAACCAGGTCTTTTTGGATTACATTGTTGAATGATTCGACCGGCCAATTCTGCTGAGGCGTGCCCGGATCGATGAATTGCAATATTATGTTGTTTTCTTTGCAGTATTCTTTCACTTTCATGCTGATATGCGCCTTGGCATTATCCAGCCTGACTATTTTAGGCAGCCTGCCATAGTTTTTCTTGATTTGCTCAAGCAAACCTAAAACGTCATATCTGTTGACTTTGTGATTAACGAAGGAGATTGCCACTGATGACTGCGAATACTCGTCTATGGCGTTAAAAATAGCCAAATCCCTAGGATATTGATTGCTAAGGGCGATATCATCGATGCAGACGACTTCCAGCCATCTGCTTGCCTTGGGGTAGATGATGAATACTTTCTTGGGCTTTAAAAACTCATTGCTTTTGCCATGACGAGCCAGGACCTTCCAAACTCCGGCAGAAGTCATGAATACATCATGCGTTTCCAATTTCCTGGCGATGCCTACGGGCGTGCGTTCTGACCGATACAAGTGTTCATTATCTCTCAATTCAATGATTTTCTCCTCAATCTCCTTAGGTGTTTTATTCCAAACCCTTTTTGGCGCTTTGCTCTTGGATACCCCTCCTGCAGCGGCCCAATCGTAGTAGGTGCTTCGGGGAATGCCCATTTGCTTTAAAACCCAATAGCGAGGCTTATTCAAGCGCTGGCATTCAGTCTCAATTTCCTTCAACTTTCTTTGCTTTTCATAATCTGAAAAAATGGTATAATTGCCCATAGAATTGAACGGTGTTAATAGTTAGTATTGCCTACAAACTATTTTACCGTTCTTTTCTATTTGTCCGAAATGTGCGTTAATCGACCAATATAAAAACGCCTTGATAAGATCAGGACGCTTAGTGGATACTAAATCATAAATCAGCTCTGCCGCTCATCATGCAAGAGCATATCGACGGCGTGCTGCATCGAGCCGGCATTGACGACCTCTCCGGCGTTAACGAAGAAAATCTCATCGGCGTTCTCAATGGTATTAAGGCGATGGGCGATGATGACTTTCGTTGTTTTCTCAGGCAACTTGTCGATGATTTCCTGCAAGAGCTGCTCGGTGACAGTATCGATATTAGCTGTCGCCTCATCCAAGATCAGGATGTCGGGCTGACGCAAAGCCGCCCTGATGAAAGCGATCAATTGCTTCTGCCCCAGACTGACGGCATCGCCGCCGGAAGTAATTTTGGTATCCAAGCCGCTGGAAAAGCGCGATAATAATTTAGTCAGATGCATCTCTTTCAGGACTTTCGCCAATTCCTCCTTAGTATGGCGCTGATATTTATCGTTGCCGTAAAGGATGTTCTCACGCACGGTGCCATTGAATAGGAATGGATCCTGCAGGATGAAGCCGATTCTTTTTACGCGTTCAACCGGTTCATACGTGCGAATATCTCGTCCTTCCAAAATAACTTCCCCGCGTGAAGGATCATAAAGCCGAGCCATCAGCGAAGCGGTCGTCGTCTTGCCGCCGCCGGTCGGTCCGACCAGCGCGTAAGTCTTGCCTCGCTTCAGCTTGAAATTGATCTTTTTCAGCACGTCGGCACCTTCGGCATAATGGAAATAAACATTCTTGAATTCGAGCACGGTATCGGAAGAAGATATTGCTTCAGCGCCTTTCGAAGGCAAAATCTTCATGTTAGATTCCAGCGCCAAGACTTCAGAAATGCGATCCAAGCCGGCAAGCGCCAGCTGAAGCTGCGGCCAGACTGACGCCAGCTGCCTGAGCGGGTTGTAAAAAGTGTTGACGTATAAGAGGAAGCCGATCAGAAGGCCGATGGTAAAATTACCTGAGGAAATCAGATAGATGCCGTAAGCCAGAACTGCGAGCTGAGCCAAAGACGAGGCCAAAACATAAATCGGATTGAAGATATTGCCGGCGACCCCAGCAGAAACAGACGCTTTATAATTCAAATGATTAGCTTCCTTGAATTTATTCCTGAAATAATCCAAGCGATTGAAAGCCACAATGACTTTGAAGTTATTGATGCTTTCTTGTATCTCTGCGCTCATGCCGCCGAGAGTCTGGAGACTGGCTAAGCTGACTCGTTTGACCCAAGGCGACAGCAGCTGCGTGGCGATTAGCGCCAGGATCGCCGGAATAAGCCCGATCAATCCGAGTTTCAGATTAATGACGAGGAGGAAGATGCCTGTGCCGATGATCAGGATGATATTGCTGATAAACTGCATCAGCGCCTGGGAAAAGAACTGATTCAATTTATCCGTATCGTTGTTGATGCGCGAAATCAGATCGCCGGCCTTGTTCTGATTGAAGAAAGCGACCGGCAGTTCTTGCAGCTTGCTGAAGATCTTGTTGCGCAGATTGAAAAGCAGTCTCCGTCCGACGCCGCCCATCGTCTTGATCTGGAGATAATTGGCGGCCAGGCCGATGATAAAAATTATCGATAAAAGGCCCGAGTAGATCAGGATGCCGTGGAAATCCTTATTGATCATGTAGACATCCACGATGCGGGCAATAATTAGCGGCACTGTCAAGGCCGTGGCTGAGTTGACTAAAATGGCGATGATCGCCAAAATCACAGCCAGCTTTTCTTCCGCCATCAGAGGCACGAGCCTGCGCCATGCAGTCGCAAGCACGCTCTTATCTTTTTCCTTCTTCTGATCGGTTTTTGACAAGGAATAATTCATACTATTTTTCGTTGCTGGATTCATACTGATTGATGCTTTGCTGGGATTTATAGATTTGGACATACTCGGGCGATGAACGCATCAGCTCCTTATGCGTGCCTTTGGCTAATAATTCGCCTTCCATCAATAAGATGATCTGATCGTAATGCTCGATTGAGGATATTTTCTGCGTCACCGAAATCAGCGTCAAGCCGGGATAATCCCGCTCGATATTATTGAGGATCTTCTGCTCGGTATTGGCATCGACTCGGGCCGTGAAATCATCCAGAAGAAGCACCTTGGGATTGATAGCCAAGGCGCGAGCCAGCATAATGCGCTGTTTCTGACCGCCGGACAAGCTAGTTCCCCTCTCGGAAACAATCGTGTCCAATTTTTTCGGCAACGCGGCGATATAGTCAGTCAACTCGGCTGCTGAGATCGCCTTTTTAATATCTTCATCCTTAACAATGTTGCTAAAGGCGATATTCTCCCGCAAAGTCAGATTGAACATGACGCTGTCTTGGAAAACCAAGCCGACCTGGCTGTAAAGACTGTTCTTATCGTATCTATTGATGTCTTTGCCGTCGAACAGAATCTTGCCCGACGTCGGTTCCAAAAGACCGATCAATAAATAAAGCAACTGCGTCTTACCCGCAGCCGTCGGCCCTATAATCGCTGTCTTACTGCCGGCTTTGACGGAGAAAGAAACGTCTTTTAGCGCCGCTTTGTCATTGAATTTGACTGTTATATTCTTCACTTCGATATCGCCTCGAAGCTCCGCCTTCAACCCGCCTGTCTTCTTCTCGACAGGCGCGTTCAAGACAAGCTGGATGCGGCCGTAAGATGCTTGAGCCTGAGCGATCAGATTGCTGATGAAGCCGAGAATCAGGATAGGGAAAATCAGAATGGCCAAATAACTGTTGAAGGCGGTAAAATTGCCGAGCGACATCGCGCCTTGGATGACAAAATGGCCGCCGAGCAGGATGATGATGAGCGTGGCGATATTAGTGAAAAAAGTGATGATTGGAACAAGACTCGCAAAAAGGGCCAAAATTTCCAAACTCACCTTCTTGGCTTCGGTATTGGCAGCCAAAAACTTTTTAGATTCAGGATCCTGCGAATACAACAAGCGGATCAAGGCGGCGCCGAAGATGCTTTCCCCGATTACCTTATTGAGCCAGTCGATCGCCTCTTGGGATTTGATAAATAGCTTGCGCACCCGGCTGAAAATGAGAAAAAAAGTGACTAAGATGAATGGCAGGACTGCGATCACAGCCAAACCAAGCTGCCAATCAGTGATAATTAAGAGGATTGAGACGCCGACAATCAAAAAAATCGAAGAGATCAGAGAAGAGACTGCCGTCGAGATGAAAGTCTTCACTGAATCGACGTCAGAAGTCAAATTAGTCAGCAGTTTGGCTGGCGTCGCTTTTTCGATGTAGGAATAAGGCTGAACCGAAATTTTGGCGGCAATATCGTCGCGTAAATCGCGGGCCACGCGCTCCGAGGCGAAGACTTGCACGATGTTCTGCAGATATGTAAAGATAAAAATCAATGCCGACACGATTGAAAAACCGACAATAAAGTAGGTGAGAGAAAACTTGCCCGTCATATACGTGTCGATGGCGATGGCGATTATCTTGGGGATGGAAATGCTAAGTGCGCTGGCGATAATCGTAAGCATGACCAATAGGCTTATGATGCCGACGTAACGACGCAACAGACCGAATAAGCTCGGCGCCTTATTTGAAACTTTTTCCCGCATATTATTCTATAATTTACTTAATCATAGCAAATTTATGCCGCTGAGCCAATTATTCGGCCGCATAAAAACGAGGCTGACGCCTCGTTTTTATAATTGGGGTGATCGAAGAGACTTGAACTCTCAGCCGCTCGGACCACAACCGAGTGCTCTAACCAATTGAGCTACGACCACCATCTTCAATTTTTGCTCTCAGTAGGAATCGAACCTGCATCTGGAGCTTCGGAAGCCCATATTCTATCCGTTGAACTATGAGAGCTTAACGCCTTTTCTGGGCTAACCGTGCGGCATATCAAATCGAACCACTGCATTTGCTCCCGCCAGGAATCGAACCTGGATAACTAGCTTAGAAGGCTAGTGTTCTATCCGTTGAACTACAGGAGCGCGACCGGAGCAAATGGCGTGAGACGATTTGAACTGTCTCAGGCAATAATAGCAGGAAAAGAGGCAAAAGTCAACTCTAAGCTATTCCTTCGCCGCGATTTGCGCCTTCCTGATGGCCTCGAAGGCCGCGTCCTTGCCCCGGAAATTCTGGACTTTAGACCATTTCTTCTTTTCCATCTCCTTGTATTGGGCGAAAAACAGCTTAATTTTCTCTTTGACAGCCACATCGAGATCTTCCAGATCCTTAATGCCGGAGTATGAGGCGTCAGTCTGATCCGTCGGCACGCAGATAATCTTGGTATCCCCGCCATGCTCGTCTTCCATATCAAGCAAACCGATCGGCCGGCAAACGATCACCGCTTCCGGCTCCACCGGCAAAGACGAAATTACCATGGCATCCAGAGCGTCGCCATCAGGTGCCAATGTTTCCGGAATAAACCCATAATTGAAGGGGTAAACCGAGGCGGAGCCGATGAAGCGATCGACTTCCAATTCTCCGGTCGAGGCATCAATCTCATATTTTACTGCCGAGCCTTGCGGAATCTCGATCACGACATTCACTTCTTCCGGCGCCTTATCGCCGATCTTTAGGTTCTTAACTTCCATAATATTAGCTTGTAGCTCGTAGCTTATTAGCTTGTAGTAGAAATATTAATTCAGAAATTTCCTACAAGCTACCAGCTACTAGCTAGTTATTATTAAACTTTTTCCAGTCATGAATTCCGGCTGCTTCAAACCGAATATTTTTAAGACCGTCGGCGCTACGTCAGCTAGAGTGCCCTTGGTTTTTATTCCCGCATCATAACCGATCAGGATGAAGGGCACCTTATTGACTGTGTGCGCCGTATGCTTGGTATCGGTTATCGGATCATAATAAATTTCCGCATTGCCGTGGTCAGCGGTGATGATTACTGCGGCATTGTTTTTCACCGCGGCATCGACGACGCGATCCATCTGCAAATCAACCTCCTCGAGCGCCTCTAACAACGCCTCGCGGACGGCGGTGTGCCCGACCATGTCAGCATTGGCGAAATTAATGAAAATAAATTCAGTGCCCTTCTTAATCTGTTCGACTGCCTTATCGGCGATTTCTTTGGCTCGCATCTTCGGCGCGAGATCGTGCGTCTGAATATCCTTTCTGGTGGGAATGACGATATCCTCTTCATTATTATATGGCGTCTGCCTGCCGCCATTGAGGAAATACGTGGCGTGAGCGAATTTTTCCGTCTCAGCGATATGCGCCTGATGCAAACCAGC
>Ga0315268_10003635_pt1 | contig 16920 bp, 15 predicted proteins | sample C1_top_MG_FD_204535 | JGI IMG/M metagenome (GOLD analysis project Ga0315268, IMG submission 204535) | Sediment microbial communities from Yellowstone Lake, YNP, Wyoming, USA - C1_top | ecosystem: Environmental > Aquatic > Freshwater > Lake > Sediment | place: USA: Wyoming | collected 2017-08-01
GTTATTACGGGCAAGGACACCCCCTTTGTTTTTGGGGTTTCCCATATGGATCAGATCCCGCTCCAGACCGAGAAGGTTCGTTACGTGGGGGATCCGGTGGCCGGGGTGGCGGCCATTGATCTGGATGCAGCCCAGGAAGCCCTGTCACTGATCAAGGTGGATTATGAACTGCTCCCGGCGGTTTTTGATCCGGAGGAGGCCATGCAGCCTGGGGCCCCTATTATTCATGAAGGCAAGGAACGGAACCTGGCGGCTAATCCGGTGTATAACTTGGGAGACGTTGAAGCGGCCTTCCGTGAAGCCGATTATGTTTTTGAGGACCGCTTAGAGACCCAGCGGGTGGCCCACGTCTGCCCGGAACCTCACAACTGTGTGGCGGTCTGGGAACACAGCGGCAAGCTGACCTTTTATTATTGCTCCCAGATGCCCTCGGTCAGCCGGGTCCAGTTGTCCAAGGCCCTGGGGATCCCGGAAAGCAAGATCCGGGTGATTACCAACAACGTGGGCGGCGGGTTCGGCAGCCGGGCGACCAGCAAGTTCCCTATGGATTTTGTGGCCATTGTCCTGGCCAAGAAATCCGGCCGCCCGGTCAAAATCGAGTATACCAGGGCCGAAGAATTCATCTACTCCACCTTTCGCCATAAATTTATTATGACCTTCAAGACGGGAATCAAGAAGGACGGAACCATTACCGGCCGCCATTGTATCAATATCTGCGACAACGGGGCCTACAGCGATTATGGGCCGGTGGTGACCAATGTCGGCGGGGCCATGCAGGGCACCCTCTACCGGTTTATGAACTACCGCTACGACGGGTATACGGTCTATACCAACTTGCCCTACGGCGGGGCCATGCGGGGCATCGGCAATCCCCAGGTACACTATGCCGGCGAGACCCAGTTGAACATGATCGCTCACCGCCTGGGAATGGATCCTTTGGAGCTCAGGATCAAGAACGCCGTCCGCAAGGGGGACGAAACGGCCACCGGGGCCATCTTAAAAAGCTGCGGCCTGGTGGAATGCCTGGAGGCCGTGGGTGAAAAGATCGGCTGGAAGGAAAAACGAGCCAACCCGAAGCCGAATCGCGGCTTGGGGATTGCCTGCGGGGTTCATTTCACCGGGGTCAGGCTTTCGCCGGGGATCGACGCTGATTTTGCCGGGGCCACCATGATGGTCAACGACGACGGGTCGGTCAACCTGGCCACCTCCTGCGTGGACATCGGCAGCGGTTCCAGTACGGCCCTGACCCAGATCGCGGCCGAGGTGCTGGGAATCGAGATGGAAAAGATCAATACCATTTTCGGGGATACGGAAACCTGCCCCATGGGCTGGGGATCAAGGGCCAGCCGGAATACGGCCATCGGCGGGATGGCGGTCAAAAAGGCGGCCGAGGACGCCAGGGGCCAGATCTTAAAGGCCGCCAGTGAAAAAATGGAAGTCCACCCCGATGATCTGGATATAAAAAACAGCGCGGTCTTTGTAAAATCAGCGCCCAGCCGTTCTATGAGCGTTGCTGACGTGGTCCGTTTCAACCGCTACCGCCGGAACGGCCAGGCCGTCATGGCCAAGGCCCACTGGGACGCCCCCAGCCAGTTGGCGGATAAGGTGACCGGTAAAGGGAACTTTTCCATGGCCTTTTCCTTCGGGGCCAAGGCCATCGAACTCGAAGTGGATCCGGGGACAGGGGCCATGAAAATAAAAGAGATAGTCGCCTCCCAGGATCTGGGCAAGGCCATCAATCCCCTGGGGGCCATGGCCCAGATCGAAGGCGGCGTGCATATGGGCCTCGGTTTTGCCATGAGCGAAGAAATCGTCCTGGATGAGAAGGGCCGGATGCGCAACAACTATCTGCTCGACTACCGCATCCCCACCCCGCTGGACACGCCCCCGATTTCCCCCATCCTGATCGAGACCATCGACCCGATAGGCCCCTTCGGGGCCAAGGGGGTGGGCGAGATGGCCACCATCGGCACGCCGGACGCCCTGGTCTCGGCCGTTCATGATGCCGTCGGAGTTTGGGTGACCGATCTGCCCGTCACCCCGGAAAAAATCCTTTTAACCCTGAAGAAGAAAAAATAAAAGCAAATCAGAAAGGAACCCCTCATGTCCCATCACCTGCCATTGGAAAATAGGCCTTCGCTGATTATGAACGTCATGGATGTTCTGGAACAGAACCCGGCGCCGGCCGGACAGGACGCCTTTCTCCTTCCTTTGTTTCACGGCCAGGATATCACGGTAAGCCTGGCCCAGATCCAGGGGTCCCTCAAATCCCATTATCACGGGACCCATGATGAAACCATCTATGTCCTCAAAGGGAAGGGGCAGGCCCTGGTGGACGGGCAGTGGCTGGATCTGTCTCCCGGGATGGTCATGCATTTCCAGGGGAAGCAGGTCCATGGGGCCCGGGCCGAGGCCGGAAACACCCTGGTTTTTCTCTGCCTCTTTGTTCCGGGCATGAAGGAAATCGACCGGGTCTTTGTCGATTCCTGATAAGACCTGGGACCGTTTTAATCACCGCGAACCAGACGCAAAGGACGCAACGGTGGAAAAAATCGGCTTTATCGGCCTGGGGGTCATGGGAAAACCCATGGCCCGAAACCTGCTCCGGTCCGGGTATTCCCTGGTGGTCTATGACCTGATGCCGGCCCAGGTGGAGGAACTGGCCGGCGAAGGGGCGAAAAAGGCGGGCTCCCCAAAAGAGGTGGCCCAACGATCCGACATCATTTTTACCATGGTGACCGACTCCGCGGCCATCGAGGAGGCGATCTTCGGAGATGAGGGCATTCTGGCGGGAATTCGGCCCGGGTCGGTATTGGTGGATATGAGCTCAGTGGAGCCTCGCGTCTCCCGGAAGATTGCTACGGCCCTGGCCGACAGGGGAGCTGATATGCTGGACGCCCCGGTCTCCGGGGGTGAACCGGGAGCCGTGGCCGGGACCCTGGCCATCATGGCCGGTGGAGAACAACGGGTCTTTGAGCGGGTCCGCCCGATTTTTGAGATCCTGGGTAATGGGGGGCTGTTAATCGGCCCCATTGGTTCCGGGAACGTGGCCAAAATCGCCAATCAGATCATAGTCGCCATCAACCTGATCGGACTCTCCGAGGGACTGGTATTTGCCACCAAGGCCGGGGCTAATCCCCGGCTGATTTATGAAGCCATTAAGAATGGGCTGGCCGGGAGCAACTGTCTCAACGCTAAGGCCCCGCTCATCCTCGAGCGCAATTTCAAGCCGGGGGCGCGGATGGAGATCCACATCAAGGATCTTCAAAACGCCCTGACCGCGGCCCATGAAGTGGGGGCTCCCCTCCCCTTTGCGGCCTTGGCCATGGAGGTCATGCAGGCCCTTAAGGCGTTGGGAGAGGGTCAAATCGATCACGGGGGGGTCATACGATACTTTGAGCGTCTAGCCGGAATCGAGGTCAAGGAACAATAACATGAGTATCCTGGTGGTTTTTACGGCTAAACTCAGAGAAGGGGTTGAGGAGAAATATTTCGCCCTTTCCAAAGAAGTCCTGGAACAGGCCCTCCAGCAACCCGGCCTGCTGTTCCTGGAGCGGGGGCGATCGGTGATGCAGGAACGGGGCATCATCTCCGTTAGCGAATGGGCTTCCGAAGAGGCGCTTCAGGCCTGGAAAGACCATCCGGTGCATCGCCGGGCTCAGATAATCGCCATCAAAGAACTGTTTGAAACCTATGTCTTAAAGAAGGCGAAACTCGAATAAGGGAGAAAAAAATGGCCCATTACTTAAAAAAAGCCCAGAAACGCCCGGAGCAGGACCTTCAGGCCGTATCGGACTTGGTCCGGGAAGTCTTGGATCGGGTCCGTCGGGAAGGAGAGGCGGCTGTCCGTTTTTATTCCAAAAAATTCGACCGGTGGGACCCGCCCAGCTTTCGCCTCTCGAAAGCGGAGGTGGAAAAGGCCGTTCAGACCCTTTCCCCGCTTGAAAAAGAGGATATCGATTTTTGCCAGGCCCAGATCCGGAGCTTCGCCGAGAAACAGTGCGAGGTCATCCGGAGTTTTGAGGTGGAAACGTTACCGGGCATCCATTTGGGGCAGAAGATCATACCGGTGGCGGCCAGCGGTTCTTATATCCCCGGAGGCCGGTATCCCATGCTGGCTTCAGCCCACATGACCATCATCACCCCCAAGGTGGCCGGGGTGGGGCGGGTGGTGGCCTGTACCCCTCCCTTCAAGGGCCAGGGGATTCATCCGGCCACCCTGTATTCCATGAAGGCCGGCGGGGCGGATGAGATCTATTGCCTGGGCGGGGTCCAGGCCCTGGCCGCCATGGCCTATGGAATGGAAGGACTGGAGCCGGTGGACATGATCGTCGGGGCCGGCAACGTCTATGTGGCCGAAGCCAAACGGCAGCTCTTCGGCCGGGTGGGGATTGATTTATTGGCCGGACCCACCGAAATCCTGGTGCTCATCGACGAAACGGCCGACCCCTATATTGTCGCCGCGGATATTTTAGGGCAAGCGGAACACGACCCCAATGCCCGCCAGGCCCTGGTGTCCCTCTCCAAAGCCGTAGCCGAAAAAGTCATAACCGAGATCGAAGCTCAACTGAAAACGCTTCCCACTCGTGAAATCGCCTCCATCTCTTGGGGAAATAACGGAGAAGTGATCTTGGTGGACACGCCGGAGGAAGCGGTGGAAGTCTGCGACGCCTGGGCCCCGGAACATCTGGAGGTTCAGACGACCGACTGGCGCTATTACCTGGACCATCTCACCAATTACGGCTCACTTTTTCTCGGGGAGGAAACCACGGTGGCTTACGGCGACAAGTCCATCGGTACCAACCATGTCCTGCCCACCATGCGGGCGGCCCGTTATACCGGAGGCCTGTACGTTGGCAAGTTTCTAAAGGTGGTCACCTATCAGTACGCCACCCGGGAGGCCTCGGCCAAACTCGGAGCCGTCTGTGAGCGGGCCTGCAATTATGAAAACATGCTGGCTCACGGGATTTCCTGCCAGGTTCGAGTGAAGAAATACGGCCCTTAGTCTCGGGCCGGAAACCCGAACCTCAAGATCTTTTTGGTAGCCTGGTCGTACCCTGATCCCTTACCGGGCCTTGAGGCTATCCGGGACCATTTCTCGTTCTACCCGGCGCGGGTAGCGTGCTATGTGGATTCGGGCATACCCTCCTACTCTTCCAAAAAGGTAGTCCTGAAAATTAACGATTACGGATGGAAAGGCCAAAATTTAAAAACAACATTACAGGAAGTTAACCGTCCCTTCGTCATCCCCCAATTAAATCCCACCCCTCACCCTTTCTCTGGAATGTGTTATCCATACCGGCCGGTGATGTAGTCGTTGGTGCGGTCGTCTTTGGGCTTGGTGAAGATCTGGCCGGTAGGACCAAATTCGAGCAGTTCTCCCAGGAGCATGAAGCCGGTCTCGTCCGAGATGCGGGCGGCCTGCTGCATGTTATGGGTCACAATGACGATGGTGTAATCCTTCTTCAGGGTCAGCATCAGACTTTCAATTTTTTCCGTGGCCATGGGATCCAGGGCCGAGCAGGGTTCGTCCATCAGGACGATCCGGGACTGAAGGGCCACAATCCGGGCGATGCAAAGACGCTGCTGCTGTTCCAGGGTAATGGACAAAGCCGACTGGTTCAGCTTGTCTTTCAGGGTCTCCCACAGCCCGACCGCCGAGAGGGCCTTCTCGGCGATCGCCACTTGTTTGGCCCTTTTTGACGGCAACTGGCCGTGGACCTTCAGGCCGAAGGTGACATTTTCCAGAATCGACAGAGGAAAAGGGTTGGGCCGCTGAAAGACCATACCGGCTTCTTTGCGCAGTTCAATTAAATTGGTGCCGGGGGCATAGATATTTTTATCCCCGATGATCACCTCGCCTTCGATCCGGACCCCGTCAATCAGGTCGTTCATCCGGTTCAGGCAGCGCAGCAGGGTGGACTTGCCGCAGCCCGACGGCCCGATCAGGGCCGTGATGGTCTTTTCCTTAAAATAGGAGGTTACCCCCTTCAGGGCATGAAAAGACCCGTAATACAAATTGAGGTTTTTAACGGTAATGGCAGGCACGCCGGCCCCCCTCAACCGAATCTTCCGGAGACATAATCTTCCGTCCGCTTTTCAGTCGGATTGGTAAATAGCTGTTCCGGCGGTCCGACTTCAATCAGTTCACCCAGGAGAAAAAAAGCCACCTTGTCCGAGATACGGGCTATCTGTTTGGTGTTGTTGCTGACCAGGATGATGGTGTAGTCCTTTTTTAAATTCCGCAAAGCCTCTTCTACCTTGGCGGTTGATATCGGATCCAGTCCGGAGGTCGGTTCATCCAGCAGGATGACCTCGGACTGCATGGCCAGGGTCCGGGCGAGGCACAATCGTTGCTGCTGCCCTCCGGACAATTTTAAGGCCGATTCGAAAAGACGATCCTTCACCTCATCCCAAAGAATAGCGGCCCGTAAACTTTCCTCCACCCGCTGGTCCAACAGGTATTTATCCTTGACCCCGTGGATGCGGGGGCCGAAGGTCAGGTTTTCATAAATCGTCCGCGGCAAGGGGATCGGCTTGGCAAAGACCATCCCCACCCGGGCCCTCAGGCTGTTGACGTCACATTTAGGTAAAAGGATATCTTCCTCGTCTAAGAGTACCCGCCCCCGGATCAAAATAGTCGGGATAAGATCCGTCAGCCGGTTCAAGATGCGCAACAGGGTGCTCTTGCCGCTGTTGGAGGGTCCCATGATGCCGGTAATCCGTTTTTCCGGGATAGACAGGTTGATGGATTGCAGGCTCGGTTGTTCCCCGTAAAGGACCGTTAAATTGATAATCCGGATCTTGTCCATGGGTTAGGTGTATTTTTTAATAAAGCGCCGCATGATCAGGTAGGCGCTCATATTGATCACCAGAATCAGAAGCACCAGGATGGCCGCCGTCCCATAGGCCATGGGCATGGAGATCCCTTCCCGGGCCAGGATGTAAAAATGAACGGCCATGGTCCGGCCGGATTCAAAGATGGAATTGGGAAAGCGCAGGGAAGATCCGGCGGTGAAGATGATCACCGCCGTCTCCCCGATGGAACGGGCGATGCTCAGGACCAGACCGGTGGCAATCCCCGGCAGGGCGCTGGGCAGAACCACCAGGGTGATGGTCCTCCATTTCCCGACCCCCAGCGAATAAGCCACCTCCCGGTATTCCTGGGGTACGGCCAGGATGGACTCTTCCGAGGTCCGGATGATGGTCGGCAACAGCATGACCGAGAGGGCCAAGCCCCCGGAAAGCAGGCTCCAGCCCCAGCCGAAGGCCATGACAAAGATGGCAAAACCGAACAGACCCAGAATAATGGACGGAATGCCGGCCAGGCACTCGGTCCCGAAGCGGATGAGGCGGGTCATCAGACCTTCATGGGTATATTCGGTCAGATAAATGGCGGTCCCCAGGCCCAGCGGGGTAGCAAAGGCCAGGGCGATGATGATCAGATAAAGGGTACTGACAATGGTGGCGAAGATACCGCCGGATCGGCCCATATCGGCCGGGTTGGCGGAAAGAAAGGTCCAGGTCAGTTGAGGGAGACCATGGTAAAAGATAAAAACGATAATGAAGATCAGAATGCCGATCGTCGACCCGGTTAATATCCAAAGCAGGATCTTCATCAAGGTCTGTCGCCCGGGGGCATTTAGAAGAATCATTTCTTTCGCATCAGGGTGTTGGCCAGGATATTAAGGCCCATAATAAAGATGAACAACACAATACCGGCGGCGAACAGGGCCGTCCGGTGGTCTCCTGAGGAGTAGCCCATCTCCAGGGCAATGGTGCTGGTCAGGGTCCTGACCGGGTCGAGCAGGGAAGTCGGTATTTTGAGGGCGTTTCCGGCTACCATAATCACGGCCATGGTTTCTCCGATGGCCCGGGCCATACCCAGGATGATGGCAGTCACGACCCCGGATCGGGCCGCCGGCAGCAGGACGTACCACACGGCCTGCCAGTGCGTGGCCCCCATGGCCAGCGCCCCTTCTTTGTAGAGGAGCGGTACGGCCTGCAGGGCATCAATGGAAATGCTGGTGATCGTCGGCAGGATCATGATGGCCAGGATTATGGAGGAAGCCAGCAGGGAGAGCCCGGGCCCGCCCAGATAGTCGCGGATTAAAGGCACCAGCAGGATCACACCCAGGAAACCGAAAACCACCGAGGGGATGCCGGCCAGCAGTTCAATGGTCGGTTTCAGGATCAACAGCCAGCGGCGGGGACAAAACTCGGCCAGGGTGATGGCGCAGGCCAGGGATAGAGGCACCCCCAGGATGATGGCCATAACCGTTACGGCCAGGGACGAAATGATCATCGAGAGGATGCCGAAATGGCCGTTGGTGGGGGCCCATTGGTCGCTGAAAAGAAAATCAGACAGGCCGACCTTTAAAATGACGGGCAGGCCCTCCCTGAAAATAAAAATGGTGATCAGCAAGAGAAGACCGATGGCCGAAAAGGCCAGGATCATCAAGATCTTTTCAATGATCTTTTCCCGCATCTTAATGAACCCCTACCAGCCCCTCCTGCTCTAGGATCCCCTGCCCTTCCTTGCTCAGGACAAAATCAATAAATTTTTGAACGGGTAAGGCGGGCTGACCGAGTGTGACGAACAGAAAGGGCCGGGTCAAGGTGTAGGTGTTGTCTTTAATGGTTTTCAGGTTGGGTTGGACCGAATTCACGGCTACGACCTTTACCTGCCGGTTTACCACGCCATAAGAAATATAGCCGATGGCTTGAGGGTTGCTGGCTATGATTTCCCGGACCGATCCGTTCGAATCCTGCACCAGGGCCTCGTCGGATATGGGGATTTTTTTCATGACCAGATGCTCGAAGGCGTCCCGGGTGCCGGATCCTTCCTCCCGGGTAACAAAGTAAATCGGCTTGGGCAGCCATCCCAAGGCTTTCCAGTTCGCAATCTTTCCGGAAAAGATGTCCCGCAACTGCCTTGAGGTCATATTCCGGACCGGATTGGCGGGATGGACGATGATGGCAATCCCATCCCAGGCAATAATGACTTTGTTCAGGTTCCCTTCGTCCACCTTCAGTTCCCGGGAAGAGGTTCCGATCTGGGCCGCCTTCTCCTGGCAGGCCTTGATGCCCGCGGTTGATCCACCGCCCTGAACATTAATAATCACCTTATTTGAGTTGATTTCCATGTAGATTTCCGCCAATTTCTCGGCAAAGGGCTGGACCGAGGTCGATCCGGCAATAGTCAGGGATTGAACTTGGGAGGAATTTTGAGGAAAACATCCCGGGAGAAATAGGCCGAAGATAAACCAAAAAATTCCCCAAGAGGTTGTTTTCTTTTTCAGCAATGGTCTCACTTCACTGGGATCCATCAATTCGTACCAGGCGGTAATGATGAAACCTTTCACAAAGACACCCAAACCTGAACGGCATCATTCAAGAGTGAATTTACGTCTCAGGCAATATACCTTAAAAAGTGATGGCGACTGGTGCGCCCGGCCCGACTCGAACGGGCGGCCTGCGGATTCGAAGTCCGACACTCTATCCAACTGAGCTACGGGCGCTTTCGCCGTAAAGTAATACCAAAAATTTTTCTTAAATTCAAGTAAACCTCGAACTGGTCTGAAAACCGGAGGCTAAAGGTTTTTTGCTGAATACAAGTTGATCTGAACAAGACCAAGGCTTTAACTCTTCTTAGTTTTTAAGCATTCTCCTTAAATCCTTGACTCCTTGGACCCTGGATCATCGCCAACTTTTTTGGAGACGATCTTTTTTATTCTTCCACTTGAATCCCCCGCCGGTCTGTGTTAAGGAATACTATCTTATTTTCCTGAAAGGGTGCCCGGATGTTCGTTTTCGGAAATCTATTGATAGCCCTGGCCAAGATTCTGGATATCCTCCTCACGGCCTATACCTGGATCATTATCGCCCAGGCCGTCATCTCCTGGGTAAAACCCGACCCTTATAATCCGATTGTCCGTTTTCTTTACTCCGTCACGGAACCCGTTTTGAGGCCCATCCGGCAGCGCCTGCCAGTGGTCTGGGGCGGTTTTGACTTTTCCCCTCTGATCCTTTTGCTGGCGATTGTCTTTTTGCAGGAGTTTTTGATCCGGAGCCTGATGCAATTAGGTTTTCGAATGTGACCAGAACCAGCCCCCTGACGACCTCAAAACCCGGACCTCCGCCCCTCCCCTCCTACCTTAAAGAAACACCTCAAGGAATCTCCCTGACCATCTCGGTTCAGCCCAAATCCAGGAAAACAGGTTGGGAAGAACCCAGGGAAGATGTCCTGCGGCTTAAGGTCCAGTCTCCCCCGGTGCATGGGGCCGCCAACCAGACCTGCCTGGCCTTTTTGGCCGGATGGTTTGGGTTAAAAAAGTCCGAGGTGGTCCTGATCAGGGGAGGGCGATCCCGCCAAAAGGTCTTTTTATTAAAGGGCCTGGATCTTAAAAAAGGGCTCACCCTTCTCCCGGACCGAAATCGGTATCAATAGGGGCAAAAGACTGGGGATACTCTTCAAAGCCTTCCTGATCGAACCACTCTTGTTTGGCCAGGGCACATCGAATGTTCAATCCGCAATATTTTAAGCAGAGCCGGTCATGGCGATTGAATTGACTAAAACACTCAAAGCGACCCTGCAACTGATCGGCGGTAAATCGGGTGATCATAAATTCCTCCATCATTTTAATAGGTTAGTGTTTTTGCGGGGATGTTGCTGCGAACTTTCTTGGGGAAAACCCTCATGCGTTAAAGGGGAATTGTAAAACGCTGTCTTAAAAACAGGAATGGATTTGTCCGGAATCATATATTAGACCGGCCGGATTGTCCAGACAAAAGAAGGCGCCGGTCCAAGAGGGGGTCCATTAATTTTAACTTATTATTTTTATTAATAAAAAATGATACTTGGGGATTACCGGTTCAAACGTAAGAGGTTGGTCAGTGCAGGATGGATCAGCCCATTGCTGGCCAGGATTTCTTTTTTAAAGATGTTATACGGTCCTCCCTTAAAGTCGGTCACCTTTCCGCCGGCCTCCTCCACAATAAGGACCCCGGCGGCCGTGTCCCAGGGCTTAAGCTGTTCTTCCCAAAACCCATCGAATATGCCCTGGGCTACCCAACAAAGGTCCAGAGCTGCGGATCCGGGGCGGCGCACCCCTTGGGCCTGGGTGGTCACCTGCTGAAACCGTTTCATAATCGGGCTGGAGGCTTTTCGGATGGAGTAAGGAAACCCGGTGGCCAGTAGACTCCGGGAGATCTCTTTTACCGAAGATATCCTGACCGGCTGCCCGTTGCAGTAAGCCCCCTTCCCTTTTACGGCCCAATAGGTTTTTTTTGATTCCGGGTTATGAACCAACCCGAGAAGAAGGACGTTTTCCTTCACCAGGGCCAGGGAAATGCAATAAAAAGGAAAGCCGTGGACGAAGTTGGTGGTCCCATCCAGGGGATCCACTACCCAGTAGGATCCGGAAGGTATCTCCGGGTTAGGAGTTTCTTCGGCCAGGAAGGCCCGCTTGGGAAAGCTGGATTTCAGGTGGGAAATAAGGTGTTCCTGGGACTTCAGGTCCCACTCGGTGACCAAGTCGATGGCGCCCTTTTGCTGATAGGACGGTCTGCTGCGAAAACCCTTTCTGAGAATCCGGCCCGCTTCCTGAACCGCTGCCCAAGCCGCCTCGAATGATCGGTTGCGGTTCAATTGATAAACACCTTGGCGTAAAAATCCGATTTGATGAGGGCCTTACCGGCGCCCAAGACGACCGAAGTCAGGGGATCATCGGCCATCCGGACCATAAGGCCGGTTTCCCTTTTAAGCAGTTTATCCAGTCCCTTGAGCAAGGCCCCGCCGCCGGCCAGGGTCATCCCCTGTTCACTGATATCGCCCGCCAACTCGGGCGGGGTCTTTTCCAAGGCCCTTTTGACCGCATCCACGATCGCCCAGATCGGATCGGCCATGCCCTCCCTTACGTCCTTATCAGTCAACTGAATGCTTTTGGGAATACCGGAATAAACGTCTTTCCCGGAAACCTGGAAACGGATCGGTTTTTCAAAGGGATAGGCCGAACCATAGGCTATTTTGATCTCCTCAGCCGTATTCTCCCCGATCTGTAGATGACACTTCTTTTGAAGGGTGTAGATGATAGCCTCGTTCATCTCATCCCCGGCCACCCGGATGGATTCACAATAGGCCGTGGCAAAGAGCGAGATAATGGCCACTTCGGTGGTGCCCCCTCCGATATCCACCACCATATTGGCCCGTTTTCCGTCCACGTCCATCCCGGCCCCTATGGCCGCGGCCATCGGTTCCTCAATCAGGTAAATATCCCGGGCCCCGGCTCCCAAGGCCGATTCGATCACGGCCCTCTTTTCCACCTGCGTTATCCCGGAAGGTACCCCGATGACCAGGTTGGGGTGGGAAAATTTGGAATTCCCTTTCACTTTAAAGAGAAAATAAGTGATCATTTCGCGGGTGACGTCGAAATCGGCGATCACCCCGTCCTTCATCGGACGGATGGCTGAAATGCGGGGAGGGGTTCGCCCTAAAAAATCTTTGGCCTCTTTGCCTACGGCCAGAACCTGCCCGGTTTCGTTATTGATGGCCACCACCGAAGGTTCATTCAAAACAATGCCCTGGTTTTTTTTGAAGATCAAGGTATTGGCCGTTCCCAGATCCATGGCCAGATCTTCCGCAAAAAAGCCGAGCATTTTGTGAATAAACACGGTCTCCCCCCTGTCAGTTGTCCATTAAGGAAAGGATGGTGGTGGTGATGATCTGGCCGGCAAACAATAGGGCCCGAATCTCATCCTCCTGCCAATGATTTTCCTGATAGCCGATTAAATTCATTACCCCGTAAACCTTCCTGAAAAAAGTGAGGGGCAAGCCTATATAGGCTTGAAAGTGCCTACAGGGGTCCTCGGGGAAAAAGACATACGAGGTGTGCTGCCTGGGCTTCATAACCGGCCTGATCAGGGGCTTTTCCTCCCGAATCACCCAGCCCGTCAAGCCCATATCCACCCCCAGATGGGTCTTTTTCAGGGGCGCCCGAAGCTTACCTTCGGAGGCCACTACCTTATAGCGGTCTCCTTTCTTGGGAACCAGGGCGATGAAGGCCGCATCGGTATTGGAAAATTCCCGGCAGCGTTTAAGAACCTTCAAATAATAGTCGGGCAAGGGATGCCCTTCCCTGGAGAGGTCGTTTATCTGGTAAAGGAAATCAAGAATTCGCGTCTGGCACTTTTCCCGCTGAGAAACGCCTTCACTCTCCAGGGCCATCAGGACCATCAAGGAAAAATCCTGAAGTATTTTCTGATGCTTCTCCGTAAAGATATAATTTCGCTTACTGTCGATACAGAGGACCCCGTCCTCCCCCACGGGAACGGCCAAAAAGGCCTTGATCCCTTCGTCCCGCCGGTATAGTTTTAAGTTCCGGGTATCCCGGTCGAATTGGGCGATGTTAACCGGCCGCCTGTTCTTGGCCACCCAGCCAATCAGGCTGTCTCCGACCTGCATCTCGGTTTCAGGATTTATATTCAGGCTTAAGCTGTGATAACAGGTTAAGGTAAGCCGGTCTCGACTGGAATTATACAAAAAAAGGGCGGCTGTAAAAGCCTCGGTCACATTGCTGATGAGCTGGATGATTTCCTGCAGCCCTTTTCGGGAGGTTCTTTCCAACCGCAGCGAAGCCGGTGAGCTCAAATTTGGATTAAAATCCATTGCATAATTGTCTGATAAAAACTATAGTCAATTTAGATTATGACCCAGGGCACTGAGTTCATTTTCTACCGTAGTTGCTCTGGGTTGTCAATTTTTTTCCTGTCCTTAATGAGGAACAATCCTGATTTCAACCAATCGGCATGGTCCAAAAGTTTGGGCATACTATTTCTGATTCCCGTTGGAAGAGGACCGGGGGTCTTGATTTCAAGGATTGTCCGCAAAAACGTCGGCAGCCTGACCCCGGGCAGGAAGTTCATAAGTGGGTTAAGAAACAGGCCACCACTAAAGTTATTTATCATCTTGGGTGAATGCCCGGCTCCCAACCAACTTAGTCCGCCGTGGCGGACAGGCCGGGTTGGGGCTATGGATTACCCTTCGGACAACCTTGAAATCAAGACCCCCGGTCCTCCAGTCAGGCAATAACGCGCCAATGTCAAAACTTTTGAACGATACCAAAAGATTGGATGTAATCGCTCCCCGGAGAAAAACTCGTCCCATTTCGGTCGGGGGCGTTCTCATTGGAGGAGCGCATCCGCTGGTCGTCCAATCCATGACCAGCACCGATACCCGAAATGTCCCGGCTACCTTGAGACAAATCAGAGGGCTCAAGAAGGCCGGTTGCGAGTTGGTCCGGGTAGCCGTCCCTGACCAGGGGGCCCTGGAAGGGCTGGCGAAAATCGTCTCTAAGTCCCCGTTGCCGGTTATAGGGGATATTCATTTCGATTATCGCCTGGCCCTGGAAGCCATGAAAGCCGGAGTGGCCGGGATCCGGATCAACCCGGGCAACATCGGCGGAACCCGAAAGATTCGCCAGGTTATTGCCGTGGCCCGGGACCAGGGGGTCTGCATCCGGATCGGGGTCAATGCCGGGTCCCTGGAAAAGGATCTGCTCCCTTATCCGCCCCAGCGCCAGGCCGAGGCCATGGTGACCTCAGCCTTAAGGCATATCGGGCTATTCGAGCAATCCAATTTTAAAAACCTGAAAATCTCCCTGAAATCCTCCGATGTCCTTCAGACCGTCAGGGCCTACCGTCTGTTGGCCGGCCAGGTTCCTTATCCCTTTCACCTGGGCATTACCGAAGCCGGCAGCCTGATTTCAGGAACAGTCAAATCGGCCCTGGGCTTGGGGCTTTTACTGGTTCAGGGCCTTGGGGATACCCTGAGGGTCTCCTTAACGGCCGCGCCGCGGGAGGAAGTCCGGGTAGCCTACCAGATCCTGCGGGCCTTGGGTTTGCGGAAAAGGGGTATTGAGATCATTTCCTGCCCCACCTGCGGCCGCTGTCAAATCAACCTCATGGCCCTGGTGAAAAAAGTCGAACTGGCCGTCCAGGGAGTGGCCGCCCCCCTGAAGGTGGCTATCATGGGCTGCATCGTCAACGGCCCGGGGGAGGCCAAGGAAGCCGATATCGGAATCGCCGGCGGCAAAGGCTACGGTCTCCTCTTCGCCGGAGGCCGGCGCCTCAGGAAAATACCAGAGCAGCAGTTGGTGCCGGTCTTGTTGGAGGAAATCGAAAACCTGGTCCAGCAGAAAGGATAAGCATGCGCACCTCTCAGACCTATATCCCCACCCTTCGGGAAAAACCGGCCGAGGCCGAAATCATCAGCCACCAGCTTATGCTGAGAGCCGGCCTGATCCGCAAGCTTTCCTCCGGAATTTACAGTGTTCTGCCCCTGGGCCTGCGCTCGATCCGGAAAATGGAGACCATTATCCGGGAAGAGATGGAGCGAGCCGGGGCTCAGGAAGTCCTTCTCCCGGCCTTACAGCCGGCCGAACTCTGGCAGGAAAGCGGCCGCTGGGACAAATACGGCAAAGAGCTTTTTCGCCTCATAGACCGCCACAACCACCCCTACTGCCTGGGACCCACCCATGAAGAGGTGATCACGGATCTGATCCGCCATGAAGTCCGCTCCTACCGCCAGCTCCCGATCAATCTCTATCAGATCCAGACCAAATTTCGGGACGAAATACGCCCCCGCTTCGGCTTGATGCGGGGACGGGAATTCGGCATGAAGGACGGCTACAGTTTTGACCGGAACGAGGCGGAAGCTGAAAAAACCTACTTCACCATGTTTGAAGCCTATACCCGGATTTTTAAACGCTGCGGTTTGCTGTTTAAGGGGGTGGAGGCCGACAGCGGAACCATCGGTGGAAGCTTTTCCCATGAGTTTATGGTCCTGGCCGAAAGCGGCGAAGATGCCATCCTGGCCTGCCCGGCCTGCAGCTACGCCGCCAATGTGGAACGGGCCGAATCGTTTGACCTGTTCCGGATTGACCCGGAAGAGATTGAAAGACCCTGCCGGAAAAAAAATACCCCCGACCGGAAAACCGTTGCCGAGGTAACCGGTTTCCTATCCCTTCCACCCCAGCGTCTGGTGAAGACCTTGATCTATCAGACCGAAAAAGGTCCCCAGGCCGTTCTCATCCGGGGGGATCAGGAAGTCAATCCAACCAAATTGGCCAAGCACCTGGATGTCCAGGAATTGACCCTGGCCGAGGGACCCCTGGTGGAAAACCTGACCGGGGCGCCCGTCGGCTTCGCCGGAGCCCTGGGCTTGAAGCTGCCCCTCTGGGCCGACCAAACCCTTCAGGAACTTAAAAACTTCGTTATGGGGGCCAATGAAGCCGACACCCATTTTATTGATCTCAATTGGGGCCGGGACCTTCCCCGGCCCTTCTGGGCCGACCTGCGCCAAGTCTTCCCGGAAGAACCCTGCCCCCGATGCCGAAGCCCTTTAAAGGCCTATCGGGGCATTGAAGTGGGCCATGTCTTTAAGTTGGGCGACAAATATTCCCAGGCCCTCAAAGCGACCTATCTGGATGAACAGGGGAAAGACCACCCTCTCATCATGGGCTGCTACGGGATCGGGGTGGGACGCACCGTAGCGGCGGCCATTGAACAGCAGCATGACCAGGACGGCATCATCTGGCCCATGGCCCTGGCCCCCTTCCAGGTAATCCTCAGTCCGGTGGAATGGAAGCCCGGAAGCCCGGTTACGGAGGCGGCGGCCTGGCTCTATGAATCCCTGAGGCGGGAGGGGGTAGAGGTCCTCTTGGATGACCGGGATGAACGACCGGGCATCAAGTTCAAAGACGCCGACCTGATCGGAATCCCCATCCGGGTAACCATTGGCCCAAAGGGGCTTTCCGAGGGAAAGGTGGAAATCCGCCGGCGCCGTTCGAAGGAGACTATCCTGGTGGACAAAGATCAGGCCCTGGCCTCTATAAAAGGGATTATTGCTGAGGCCCTGGAACC
>Ga0315268_10003636_pt1 | contig 16917 bp, 17 predicted proteins | sample C1_top_MG_FD_204535 | JGI IMG/M metagenome (GOLD analysis project Ga0315268, IMG submission 204535) | Sediment microbial communities from Yellowstone Lake, YNP, Wyoming, USA - C1_top | ecosystem: Environmental > Aquatic > Freshwater > Lake > Sediment | place: USA: Wyoming | collected 2017-08-01
CCGGATACGGCCATCGTGCCCATACCGGGCCCGTCGGCCGCGGCAGCCGCCGTTTCCGCCGCCGGCCTCCCTTCGGACGAGTTCGTCTTCCTGGGCTTCCCGCCGCACAAGAAAGGCCGCACCGCTTTCATCAAGGACGCCCTGGACCAGGAACGCACCGCCGTCCTCTACGAATCGACCCACCGTATCTTCAAGCTGCTTGAGACGATCGTCGGGATCGCGCCGGACCGCGAACTGTGCGTCTGCCGCGAGCTCACCAAGATCCACGAGACGCTTTATCGCGGTAAAGCGGCCGAGATCATCGCCCGGCTCAAGACGACCAGCGCCAAGGGCGAATTCGTCGTCATTATCTCCAAAAAATAACCGTCAAGGACTATGACCATGAGGAATTACGAAAATTTCGGGGGCACGCCGGCCAAACCTGAACCGCGCCAGCCGGAAAAGATCTATTCGCCGCTCGAAGAGGAGGCCAGGGGACTGGAGACCGAGCTGCGGAACAAGGCGGCGACGGCCGCCAGGCTGGCCGCCGACGCCCGGACCGTGGAACTGGTCGTGCAGCTGTCGCTTGAGCGCTACGAACTGTCGTCGAGGTCAGCCGAAGAGGGGCAAAATAAGGCCGCCGCCGAGACGCTGCGCTCGATCACCGAAAACCGTAATTTTCAGCGTTCGCTCGAAACGTCGGCTCAGGCCGCGGAAACCGCGCGTCTGGAGCTGGAAAAGGAGATCCGGAGGCTGCGGCAGATCGACGCCCATTTCGACAAGCTCATCGCCGAGAAGCTTAAGAACCTCCGGCCCGAGGACCTTCATTGACCGGTGCTATGCGGACGAACGACAAGTACTACCTGACGACGCCGATCTATTACGTCAACGACCGGCCGCACATCGGCCACACCTACACCACCGTGGCGGCCGACGTCGCGGCCCGCTATCATCGCCTGCGCGGCGAGGACGTTTTCCTGCTGACCGGCACCGACGAGAACAGCCAAAAGAACGTCGCGGCGGCGGAGAAGGCCGGCTATGCCGACATCCCGGCCTATCTCGAGGAGATGAGCCGCGTCTGGCGCGAGACCTGGAGCGATCTCGGCCTGCGTTTCGACGACTTCATCCGCACGACCGAGCCGCGGCATATCGCCGCCGTCAACAAGTTCTGGAACGCGGTCAAGGAGCGCCATCCGGACGACATTTATCCCGGCGAATATTCCGGCCTCTACTGCGAGGGCTGCGAGGCTTTCGTCACCGAAACCGACCTGGTCGACGGCAACTGCCCGATCCACAAAAAACCGCCCAAGGCGATCAAGGAAAAGAACTATTTCTTTCGGCTTTCCGCCTACCGCCAGAAGCTGCTCGACCACATCGACAGCCATCCCGGCTTCATCCGGCCGGAATCGCGGCGCAACGAGGTGCGGAGCTACATCGACAAGTTCATGACCGACGTCAGCATCTCCCGCGAATCGGTCAAGTGGGGGATACCGGTGCCCGGCGACCCTAAGAGCGTCATCTACGTCTGGTTCGACGCCCTGATCAATTACATCTCCGGGATCGGCTACGGCACGGACGAGGAGAAATTCCGGCGCTACTGGCCGGCCGACCTGCAGCTCGTCGGCAAGGACATCATCAAGTTCCATTGCGCCCTGTGGCCGGCCATGCTGCTGGCCGCCGGCCTGGAACTGCCGAAGCAGGTCTTCGCCCACGGCTTCTTCACCATCGACGGCGACAAAATCTCCAAATCCCTGGGCAACGCCATCGATCCGCGCGACCTGGTCAAGAAGTACGGTTTCGACACGGTGCGGTATTTCCTGCTGCGCGAGATCACTTTCGGCGGCGACGGCGACTTCTCGCTCAAACGCCTCGGCGAGCGCTACGCCAACGACCTGGCCAACGAGCTGGGCAACCTCCTGCACCGCGTGCTGTCCATGACCGAGAAGTATTTCGAAGGCCGCGTGCCGCCGGCCGAAGGCGGCTGCGCCGAGGCCGCCGCGGACCAGGCCGAGGCCTGGCAGAATTATGAGCAAGCCCTGGCCGAGCTGGATTTCGGCGGCGCTCTCGACGTCATCTGGGAGCATCTGCGCTGGGACAACAAGCATATCGACGAGACCAAGCCCTGGGTCCTGGCCAAGACCGACCGCAAAGAGCTGAGCCGCGTGATGAACTACTTCCTGGAGCATCTGCGCCACCTCGCCTGGATGCTCACGCCCTTCCTGCCCGAGACCGCGGACAAAATGCTGGTTCAGCTCGGCTTGGAACCGGCCGGGGACAAGCCGGACTGGAAGGGGCAGCAAGCCTGGGGCTTGATGAAAGAAGGTGCTACAATACGCAAAGGAGCCCCCTTATTCCCGCGGCTCGAGGCCAATAGCGAGGAAAAATAAGGCGCAACAACTATGAACATCGTCGACATCGTTCTCCTGGTCGTCCTGGCCAGCTTCATCCTTTCCGGTTTCTGGTTCGGAATAATCCACATGGTCGGTTCGCTCGTCGGCGTGCTGGTCGGCGCCTGGGCTGCCGGACATTATTACGAGACCCTGACCCCCTGGATCTCGCCCTGGGTCGGCGGCAACCTCAACCTGGCCAGGATCATCGGCTTTTTCATCCTTTTCGTCATCGTCAACCGCCTGTTCGGCGTCATCGTCTTCATCGCCGAGAAGATCTTCAAGGTCATCGCCGTCATCCCTTTCCTCAAGACGTTCAACCGCCTGCTCGGCGCCGCCTTCGGGCTCATCGAGGGCACGCTGGTGCTGGGCCTGGCCGTCTACTTCGCCAGCCGCTTCCCGTTCACCGCCGCTTTCGAGATGTCCATGCGCACGTCAGAGCTGGCCAAGGCGCTCTATAACGTCGGCCTGATCCTGGCGCCGCTCCTGCCCCAGGCCGTCCGGGCCATCCAGTCGGTGCTCGGCTAGGCCGCCTCGCTATGCCTTTTCTCATTGACACCCACGCCCACCTCGATTCCGAGATCTACCGCCGCGACCTGGACATCGTGGTCAAGCACGCCCTGGAAAACGATATCTGGATCGTGACCGTGGGCAGCGATTATGCCACCTCCAAAGCGGCCGTGGAGATCGCCGAACGGTATCCGGACGGCGTATACGCGGCGGTCGGCCTGCACCCCAAGAACGTCAGCGGCGCCGAGCTGGCCGAGGACAAGCTGCTGGACCTGGACAAGTTCCATGAGCTGGCCAGCCGTTCCAAGGTCATTGCCCTGGGCGAGACCGGACTCGACTACCATGACCTGCCCGAATCCCGGAGGACCGACCCGCGGCGGCTGCTGGTGGAACGCGTCAAGGCCAACCAGAAAAAGGTCCTCGGCAAGTTCCTGCAACTGTCGCAGGAACTGCGGCTGCCCCTGCTGCTGCACTGTCGCGAGGCCCATGAGGAGATGATCCGTATCCTCGAGACCTGGGACAAGACCTCGCGCGGTTTCGACTGCCGCGGCATCGTCCACCATTTCTCGGGCACCTGGAAAGAGGCCCGCCGGTATTTCAACGTCGATTTCATGGTCTCGCTAACCGGACTCATGACCCATGGCGCCTACCAGACCGAGATCATCAAGAAAGCGCCGCTTAACCGCCTGGTGCTCGAAAGCGACTGCCCGCACCTGACCCCGACCGCCTGGAGCATCCGGCGCAACGAACCGTCCTATCTTGAGGCCGTGGCCCGATCCGTGGCCGGCCTGCGCGGCCTGCCTCTGGAGAAGATCGCCGCCGCCACCACCCAGAACGCCCTGCAGGTCCTCAACAGACTGCGCACGTGAAATCATTATGTCCGGGAACAAGACGGCAGTGCGGCTGATCGACGCCCACTGCCATCTTAATTTCAACGCGTACAAGGAAGACGCGGCCGCGGTCATCGGCCGGTCTTTGGATAAGGGGATCGGCCTCATCGCCGTCGGCACCCAAAGCGCCACGAGTTCTTCGGCCGTGGAGCTGGCCGGGAAATACGACGGCGTCTGGGCCATCATCGGGCTGCACCCCATCCATCTGTTCAGCCACGAGGTCGACGAAGAGGAGGAGGCCTTCCGCAGCCGCAGCGAAAAGTTCGACGCCGATCTCTATCGCCGCCTGGCCCGGTCGTCGTCCAAGGTCGTGGCCCTGGGCGAATGCGGCCTGGACTATTATCATCTGCCGGCGGAGATACCTCTCCAGGAACAGAAGGCCGGGCAGGAGGCCGCTTTCCGCGCCCATCTGGACCTGGCCCGGGAACTGGACCTGCCGGTGATGATCCACTGCCGCGACGCGCACGCCGAGGTCGCGAACGTGCTGCGGGAATACGCCGGCGCCGGCCAGCCGGTGCGCGGCGACATTCATTGCTTCACCGGGACCTGGGCCGAAGCCGAGCGTTATCTGGAACTGGGGCTGTACCTGTCGTTCACCGGCATCATCACTTTCCCGCCGCGCGCCGCGGACAAGGCGGCCGGCAAAGAAACGATCCAGGACGTGATCAGGAAGACGCCGCTCGACCGCATCTTGGTCGAGACCGATGCTCCTTATCTCGCGCCCGTGCCTTTCCGCGGCAAACGCAACGAACCGGCCTACGTCAACTACGTCGCCGCCGAAGTGGCTAAGATCAAAAAACTGCCGGTCGAAGAAGTCGAACGGCAGACGCTCCAGAACACGAAAGACCTGTTCAGATTGCGGCTTTAACGAGACCCATTGGTCGAAGGATCTGCGCATAAAGGAAAAGGCGGCCCGACAGGATGTCGGACCGCCTCTGTAAAGGTGGGACTTGCTACCGAAGGGGGAAGCTACTTCTTGAGGCTGGCGGCCACGGCCTGGAGCTGCTCGGCCACGGTCTTGGGCTTGTCAGCCTGCTTCTTCTCCTTCTTGGCCTTCTTCGCCGTCTGACTGCCGCCGGTCTTCTGCGACCGGGCCTGCTTCAGGTAGAAGCTCTGGATGTTCTGGGGCTTCTTCCCGAACTCCTCGACGGTCAGATTGGCCAGCTTGGCCGCGGCTTCGACGGCCGCTTTGGCGGCGGCTTCCTCGGCGGCTTCCTCGGCCTTCACCCTGGTCTCCCGATCGACCTCGTCCTCAAGGTCGGCGGTCGACTTCACGCCCATGACTGCGGCGATGAGGGTCTCGGCCATGGCTTCGTCGGCGGAAGCGGTCTTGGCCTCGGTCTTGGCCTCGACGGTCGCTTTGGCGGCGGGGGCCGCTTGGGCTGCCGGCTTGGCTTCGACCTTGACCGCGACCGGGGCGGGGGCGGGTTGGACGCTGGCGGTTTTGGACGCCGGCGCCGACTGCCGCTTCTCGCTCCGACGCTCGATGAGTTCGAGCGCGCGCTCATGGGCTTGGTTCAGGGTGTTGAAGAAGCCTTCGGCGTTCTTGCGAACGACTACCGGCGCTTTCTCCTTGCCCCCGAACGCCGAGAGGACCTTGTCCGGATGCACAGCTTGCGCCTTGTTCCGGTAGGCTTTCTTGATCTCGTCCGCCGTCGCGTGTTCCGACACCCCGAGGATGTCGTAGACGTTCCGGTAGCTCGAGACCAGCTCCACGTCCGACTCGGTCCTGGCCAGGGCCACGCCGGTCCGGTTCTTCGCGGTCTGAAGGACCACGAAGGCCAGATCCTTGAGCCCGACCTCGCCGATGATCTCCGCCATCTTCACGAGCCCGGTCTGGGACGACTTCGCCTCCTGGGGCAGCGGCAGCGCGAAGCTGACGGTGCCGCGCTCACGGAGCATGCAGGAAACGGGCTGGCCCACGGGTACCTCGACGCCGTCATCCGGGAAAACGATCTGGCCGCAGTCGCGCGCCATGATCCGCTCGACCTCCTTGCCGTCCCGGTCCTTCTTCATGTTCTTGAAGAAGGTCAATTCCCGCACCAAGACGCGGCGCAGGTCGGACGTCGGCACCCACTCCGCGGGGGAGAGGGTGTAGGGGAGCGAGGGGCGGGCGAGGCCGACCTTGCCGTTGCCGACGATGCGGACGTCGCACTGATAGGCGACGCCGGGCTTCGGCTGAAAACGGCGGGTTCCGGGGTAGATGGTCAGATCGCCGGCGTAGCAGACCGGACGGTCGTACTGCAGGGCGAACATGACTTCCATCTGCTCGTTCTTGGCGTTGACGGACGGGCGGCCATTGCGGTTCTGGTTCTGGTGGTTCTGGTTCTTCATCTCTCTCTCCTTGGGGTGCCATCGGCACCGGTGTGTCCGCACGAGGCGGAGTGATCGCGCTTTCGGCTGGATGCCTACGGCGATGAGCCTGGCCCTTCCGGTCACCATGACCGGTCAGACCTGAACGAACTGCCATTGCTGACAGTTATTATCGCGCTCTTTACTTCCGTTCTTCGATAGCAGGTTGTAAAGAACATGACTGACAAATATAGCATAAAATCGGCTATTTGTCAAGGATAATTGACACCCTTAACGATTGACAGAATAAGGGTATTTTGATAGCCTTAAAAAAGATAAACTTAGTATATTTTTGTATATTCGACCTATGCCGAGGTCACCCGAGCGGCAGCCTCAAGACAGCCGCAAAGCGTTATCGAATGAGGCCGACGTCTTCGAACAACAGATCCAGGGGATAGTCGGCATGAGAGCCGTCGAGTCCGACGAACAGGCCCAGAGGGAAATGATCGCGGCCACGCTGGCCGGACCGGAATTCGAGGCGCTGGACCCGTCCGAACAGGCCTTCCTGAAGGACAAGTACCTGTCCGCGGCGGAAACGCCGGCGGCGCCGGCGCAGGAAGCCAGGACCGCCGCCGCGCCCGCGGGCCGGGAAAAAAGGGAGCCCAGGGAACGGGACCGGAACAGGGAGAAGACCTGGCGCTTCGAGAATTACGAATTGCATAAGGACCCGGCGAAGGGAGCCTTTTTGATATTCGAGAACCGGTCCAAATACGACCAGTCCTCCGGGCAGTATCGCCGGAACAATAATCCGCAGCGCACCGCCATCCGGCTGACGCCGGAGCTGGCCGAAAGGCTCCCGAGCGAGCCCGAGTTGGGACGGGACATCATCGAATTCTGCGAACAGCTGCGGCGGCAGCTCGACGACAAGGGCGCCCTGGCCGTGCATTTCAATCTCTCCAAGAAAAACGGAGAGGACCGCACTCCTGTCTGGACCGTGACCTATGACGGCGGCCGGCAGAAGCCCATACCGATAGAGATTGGCGAAAGAAGCCGGGAGCAGGGTCCGCCCAAGCAAGTCGACCCGCGTGAACTGCCGCCGTATCTGAACCGCCTGGCCCAGGAATACTGGCGCCTGTACGATCCGATCTGGGAGGAGGAACGGGAGAAGAATCCCGACATGTCGGCGCGGGACCTGAACGCGCTGGTCCGGAGCCGCATCCCCGAGGAAAAATGGTATTTCAGCAAGCGCTACAACCGGAAATGGTCGGACTGGGAAGGTCGGGCGAGACAGCATATCCGCGAAGAGATCATTTCCGCGGAACTGGCCAAACGCCGGTTCGCGGTTAAGACGACGGTCGAACCGCGGCCGGCCGAGGCCGCTTCGGCCCAGGAGCCGGCGGAGCGGCCGCCGGCGGAAGAGACGCCGCGGCCGACGGCACCGGCCGCCGAACAGCCGGCCGAAACCCGGGAGCGGCCCTCACCGTCGGAACCGGCAACCGTTGCCGAACAGCCGGCCGAACCGGCCCGGGAAACCGCGGCCGAAACGCGCGACGCCGGCCGGCGCGACCAGGAAATGCTCGATTTCAGCCGCCCGATCTACGCCCCGCTGCTGCCCAAATTCGCCGAGACGTTCGACGGCGGCCGGACCAAAGAAGACCGCCTGGCGGTCATCAAGCTCGTGACCAAATCCACGCTCGAAGTACTGCGGATCCTTTATGAACGGAACGGCGACCGCGAGGCCATGAGTCACATCTGGAACGAGTCCTTCTGGAAAAAATTGTCCTGGGACATCACCAAGGAGTACGGCCGTCAGGAAACGTCCAAAAAATTCTTCGAGAGCCATTCTTTCTACGACGAACAGGCCGTCGAAGTGGTGACCGACAACCATATCGCTTTCGCGCTGGATAAGTTCGGGTCAGCCAATGAAAATGAGGCGCTGAACCAGACCGCCCGGCAGCTGGTATTCGACTCCCTGTACGGCGAGTCCTCGGAACGCGACGAACGGCCGGTCGGGGATGAGGACAGGCTGATCGCCATCGTCGAGGAGACGCTGCGGCGGCTCAAGGACCGGCGCGGTAACATCGCCGAATACAACGGGAGATCGGGCCGCGTGGCGGTGACCGACCTCAACGCCTTGAGAAACAAGATCAGGTCAATGGTGCGGCCCGGCCAATAAATGACATCAATAGAGGATAAAACCCGGCTTTTCGGCCGGGTTTTATCGTCTTTCGGACCGGCCGCGGCCTGATCAGCCGCCGTTTTTCCGTTCCCCTTGACCTGGCTGCTCCGACCTTCTATAATATTGGCGCCGTGATTTGCCCTGTGGGCAATTTTTAAATGCGATAATGAATATTTTCTCCAGTAAAAATCCGGCCAAGCCCGCCAACGCCGGGCTGGAACGCCGGTACCAGGTGCTCGGCTTCAGGATCATGGGCGAATTCGGCGCGACCATCGCGGCCCCCGTCGTGATCTTGGCCTGGCTCGGGAAAAAACTGGACCAGGCCTACGGCACCGGACCCTGGCTGCTCATCGCCGGTTTTACCCTGGCCTTCGCTTTTTCAGCCGCCACCATCTATCGCCGCTCGAAAGCCTACGGACGTGAATATGAGGAACTGGAAAAAAAGTACGGCGTTAACAATAAATGAATGACATGGGTGTACCGATAGCCGCGGAAAAACTGACCGAGCTCTACGGCTTGCCCGTGACCAACTCCCTGGTCAACGGCTGGGTGGCGGTCCTGCTGTTCGCCGCCTTGGCCGTGGCGCTCCGGTCCAGGGCCAAGCTGGCGCCGCGCGGACTGCAGAACGTCGTCGAGGCCCTGCTGGAATTCCTGCTCGATTTCATCGACCAGGTGACCCACGACCGCGCCCGGTCGCGCCGTTTCCTGCCCATCGTCGGGACGCTGTTCCTGTTCATCCTGCTTTCCAACTGGCTCGGCCTGGTCCCCGGCGTCGGTTCCATCGGCATCTGGGAAATGGTCCACGGCGAGCTGGAGCTGGTGCCGCTGTTCCGTCCGGCGACCAGCGACCTGAACATGACCCTGGCCATGGGCATCAGCAGCGTCCTGGCCTCGCACGTGATCGGCGTGGCGACCATCGGCTTCCTGCGTCACTGGGGCAAATTCATCCAGGTGGCCGGCGTCTGGAAAGCCCTCCGGGGTTTCGGCCGCGCGAAGATCGGCCAAGCCCTCATGGGATTGTTCGTCGCCCTGATCGAACTGATGGTCGGGTTCATCGAACTGATGTCCGAAGTGGCCAAGATGATCTCGCTGTCGCTGCGTCTTTTCGGCAATGTCTTCGCCGGCGAGGTCCTGCTTTACGTCTTCTTCCGGCTGGTCGGCTTCTTCCTGCCGATACCGTTCATGTTCATGGAGATCCTGGTCGGCGTCATCCAGGCGATGATCTTCTCCACGCTGGTGCTGGTCTACCTGACCGCGGCCACGGAACAACCGCACGGTTCGGAAGAGGCTCACGGCGCGGCAGCCGCGGCTCATCATTAGGGATAAAGGTCCGGCGCTTCGCCTCCGGCGGAGCCCCGAAGCTTCATTCTTAACCAGCTGGCGGACGGCGTTAAACACCCGCTACCGTCGACCGGACCAGCGACTAATCCATATGGATGCTGAAAGCGTCAAGATCCTGACCAAAGGTCTGACCATGGCTATCGGCGGCTTCGCCCCGGCTCTGGCCATCGGCATGCTCGTCGGCAAGGCCATGGAATCCATCGGCCGCAACCCGGAATCCGCCGGGAAGATCTTCACCCCGATGCTCTTGGGCGCGGCTTTCGCGGAAGCCATCGCCATCTACTCGCTCGTCGTGGTGTTCACCCTCTAGGAGCCCCGATCGCCAAACTACGGTTTGGCGGTTGACGTCCGCCCGTCCGCCGCGGCGGAAAGGCGGACGTTAACCCTAAACACCGAACTATGGTCGAAGAAACAAAGCAGATCGCCGAATCCGTCGGGGTCCTGGGTTCGCTCGGCATCAACGGCAAGATATTCCTGGCCCAGCTGGTCAACGTCAGCGTGGTCATGTTCGTCATGTGGAAATGGGTCTACCGGCCACTGCTCAAGGTCATGGATGAACGGGCCAAGAAGATCGAGAAGGGCCTGAGCGACGCCCAGGAATCGGCGACCATGAAACTGCGCGCCGAACGGGACAAGGATCTGGTCATTTTGGAGGCCCGCCTCAAGGCCAAGAACATCATCGAAGAGTCCCAGAAGGCCGCTCAGATCCAGGGCGAGACCATGATCGCCAAAGCCAAGGCCGAGGTGGAAAAGATCGTCGGTCAGGGCCGGGAACAGCTGCAGCGCTCCAAAGCCGTGATGCTGGAAGAGGCTAAGGACGAACTGGGCGGCCTGCTGGTGCTGGCCGTCGCCAACGTGGCCAACGAGAAGCTGGACGCCGAGAAGGACGGGGAACTGATCAAGAAAAGCCTGGCCCGGGCCGAGATCGGACGCTTATGAAATTCTCTCCGGAAACGCTGGCCCAGACGCTGTACCTGATGACGCGGGACAAGCCCGAAGCCGAATCGCGGCAGGTCATAGGCCGCTTCCTGGAATACGTGCTGGACAAGTTCGGCCCGCAGGCGCCGGCCAAGGTCCTGACCCGGCTGCCGGCCGCCATCAAAACGGCGGACGGGATCGAGGACGTGCTGGTGGAGTGCGCCCGCGAGCTGCCGGCGACCGCGGTCGCCGCGGTCCTGAAGGAACTGGACATCGACCCGGCCAAAGCCGAAGTGACGCTGCGGGTGGATCCCGGGCTCATCGGCGGCGTCAGGGTCCGGCGGCGCGACAGCGTCTTTGACGCCACCATCAAGAATCGACTGTCCCGACTGGGAAAAATGCCGGCCAGACCGACGGCCGCGGCCTAATCAGCGAAACCTATGGCAACCAAGGAATTCATCATCGAATCACTGCGCCGGCAGATCGAGAAACTGGGCGCCCCGGCGTCCGTGGAGAAGGTCGGCACCGTCGTCGAGGTCTCCGACGGCATCGCCCGCATGACCGGGCTGGCCGACGTCATGGCCGCGGAAATGCTGGAATTTCCCGGCAATACTTTCGGCGTGGCCCTGAACCTGGAGGAGGAGACCGTCGGCGCCATGATCCTCGGCGATTACGCCCATATTTCCGAGGGCGACGAGGTCAAGGCCACCGGACAGGTGCTGTCCATCCCGGTCTCGGCCAAGATGGTCGGCCGCGTGGTCGACCCCCTGGGCCGGCCGATCGACGGCAAGGGCGATATCGTTCCCGAAAAACTGATGCCGGTGGAAAAGATCGCTCCGCGCGTCATCACCCGGCAGAAGGTCGAGTCGCCGATCCAGACCGGCGTCAAGGCCATCGACGCCATGATCCCCATCGGCCGCGGCCAGCGCGAGCTGATCATTGGCGACCGCCAGACCGGCAAGACGGCCATCGCCGTCGACACCATAATCAACCAGAAGGGCCAGGACGTCATCTGCATCTACGTGGCCATCGGCCAAAAGGAATCCAAGGTGGCCAAGATCGTGGCCAGGCTGGAAGAGGCCGGCGCCATGGACCACACCATCGTGGTCGTAGCCGGCGCCTCCGACCCGGCCTCGCTGTCTTATATCGCCCCTTACGCCGGCACGGCCATCGGCGAGTTCTTCATGGAACAGGGCAAGGACGCGCTGGTGGTCCACGACGACCTGTCCAAGCACGCCTGGGCCTACCGCGAAATATCGCTGCTGCTGCGCCGCCCGCCGGGCCGCGAAGCCTATCCCGGCGACGTCTTCTATCTCCATTCCCGCCTGCTGGAGCGCGCCGCCAAGATGGACAAGAAATTCGGCGGCGGCTCGCTGACGGCCCTGCCGATCATCGAGACCCAGGCCGGCGACGTTTCGGCCTACATCCCGACCAACGTCATCTCCATCACCGACGGCCAGATCTACCTGGAAAGCGATCTCTTCTACCGCGGCATCAGGCCGGCGCTGAACGTGGGCCTGTCGGTTTCGCGCGTCGGTTCCGCGGCCCAGACCAAGGCCATGAAGAAGGTCGCCGGCCGGCTGCGTCTGGACCTGGCCCAATTCCGCGAGCTCGAGGCCTTCGCCCAGTTCGCCACCGACCTCGATGAGGCCACCAAAAAACAGCTGGAACGCGGCAAACGCGCCGTGGAGATCCTCAAGCAGGGTCAGTACGCCCCGCTGCGCGTCGGCCTGCAAGTGGCCATCCTTTATGCCCTGGTCAACGGCCACCTGGACGACGTCCCGGCGGACAAGGTGCGCGGCTGGGAAAAAGACCTTTACTCCTACCTCGACACGGCCCGCAAGGACGTGGTCAATTCCATCGAGACCGAGAAAGCGCTGACCGAGAGCGTGGAGGCCGCGCTGAAGGAAGCCCTCGCTGAATTCAAGAAGAGCGTTCAAGCCTGATAAACGTTATGCCGGTTTCGCCGCGGCTGATCCGCCGCCGGATCAAGTCGATCACCAACACCCGCAAGATCACCAAGGCGATGGAACTCGTCGCCGCCGCCAAGATGCGCAAGGCCATCGCGTCCGTTTTGGCGACCCGGCCCTACGCCGACGCCGCCTGGCGGGCGGTCGAGGAGATCGCCAAGCGGGCCGACGCCGCGGCCCATCCGCTGCTGCGGCAGAAGAACGCGGCCGGCCGGACGCTCCTGATCCTGTTCACCTCCGACCGCGGCCTTTGCGGAGGTATGAACAGCCGGATGACCAAGAAGGTCCTGGAGTTCCTGCGCGGCCGCGATCCCCGCCAGGTGGATTTCGCGGCCATCGGCAAAAAAGGCCAGCAGATGCTGAGCCGCCGCGGCCTGAACCTTACGGCCGGCTTCAGCAATCCCGCCCACAACCCCCGTCTGACCGAGATATTCCCCGTGGCCAAGCTGGCCATGAACGAATTCATCGCCGGAACCTACGGCAGCGTCCACCTGGCTTTCACCGATTACCGCTCGTCCCTCGTCCAGGAACCGCTGGTGCGGCAGCTGCTGCCGCTCGCCCAACGGGCCGGCGAGCTCGGCGCGATCGGGGATGCCCTGGCCGCCCAGCCGGGCGAACACAGCGGCGGCGAAGCGTTCAAGATCGCTGCCGCCGGCGGCGAATACCTGTTCGAACCCTCGCCCGAAGCCGTCCTGAACACCATGCTGCCGCGCCTGGTCGAAACGCAGATCTACCAGGCCCTGCTGGAATCGCTGGCCTCGGAACACTCGGCGCGGATGCTGGCCATGCGCTCGGCCTCGGACAGCGCCAATGACATGATCAGCCTATTCACCTTAATGCTTAACCAAGCCAGACAGGCCGGCATCACCATGGAGATCGCCGAGATCTCCTCAGGCAAGGCGGCTCTTGAGCAATAATCGCCACGCATATGAAAGAAGGAGTGATTTCCAAGATCATCGGCCCGGTCGTCGACGTCAAATTCAGCGGCGGGCTGCCGGCCATATTCAACGCCCTGATCGTCGAACGCGGCGACGAGCAGGTGGTGCTCGAGGTCCAGCAGGACTTGGGCGGCAAGACCGTCCGGACCGTGGCTATGACCTCGACCGACGGCCTGCGCCGCGGCCTGCCGGTCACGGATACCGGTAAGCCGATCTCCGTGCCCGTGGGCCAGAAGACCCTGGGACGCATGTTCTCGGTGATCGGCGAGCCTCTCGACGGCCTGCCGGCCGTCGACACCGGCAAGACCTATCCCATCCACCGCCCGGCCCCGGCTTTCCAGGACCAATCCACGAAGGCCGAGATCTTCGAGACCGGCATCAAGGTCATCGATCTGATCTGCCCGTTCCTTAAGGGCGGCAAGGTCGGTCTGTTCGGCGGCGCCGGCGTGGGCAAGACCGTCGTCGTCCAGGAGCTCATCCGCAACATCGCCCAGGAGCACGGCGGCTACTCCGTCTTCGCCGGCGTGGGCGAACGCACCCGCGAAGGCAACGACCTCTACCGCGAAATGAAGGAATCCGGCGTGCTGGATAAGACCACCCTGGTCTTCGGCCAGATGAACGAGCCCCCGGGCGCCCGCGCCCGCGTGGCCCTGTCCGGCCTGAGCATGGCCGAATATTTCCGCGACGAGGAGCACCGCGACGTGCTGCTGTTCGTCGACAACATCTTCCGCTTCACCCAGGCCGGCTCCGAGGTTTCGGCGCTCCTCGGCCGCATCCCCTCGGCCGTGGGCTATCAGCCGACGCTCGCCACGGAGATGGGCGCACTGCAGGAACGCATCACTTCGACCAAGGACGGCTCGATCACCTCGGTCCAGGCCGTCTACGTGCCGGCCGACGACCTGACCGACCCGGCCCCGGCCACGACCTTCGGCCACCTCGATTCGACCGTGGTGCTGTCCCGCGCGCTGACCGAACTGGGCATCTACCCGGCCGTCGATCCGCTGGATTCGACCTCGGCCATCCTCGACCCCTTGATCGTCGGTCAGGAGCACTATGACGTCGCCCGCGGCGTCCAGCAGGTGCTGCAGCGCTACAAGGACCTCCAGGACATCATCGCCATCCTGGGCATGGAGGAACTTTCCGAGAACGACAAACTGACCGTCTCCCGCGCCCGCAAGATCCAGAAATTCCTGTCCCAGCCGTTCTTCGTGGCCGAGACCTTCACCGGCGTTAAGGGCAAGTACGTGCCGCTCCAGGAGACCGTCCGCAGCTTCAAGGAGCTGCTCGAAGGCAAATACGATGACATCCCGGAACAGGCCTTCTACATGAAAGGCGGCATCGACGAAGCTAAGGCTTAAGATCGCCCCGGGCGCCTTATGAACAAGATCGCATTGGAACTGACCACGCCGGAACGCATCGTTTCCCGGATCGAAGCCGACGAAGTGACGCTGCCGACCCAGGAAGGCGAGATCACGATCCTGCCCGGACACGTGCCGCTCGTGGGCGTGCTGGTTTCCGGCATGATGACCATCCGCGCCGGCGGCGAGGAAAGCTACGTGGCCGTTTCCGGCGGCTTCATCGAGATCCAGCCCGGCAGCAAGGTGATCATACTGGCCGACACCGCCGAAAGGGCCGAGGAACTGGACCTGAAGAAGGTGGAGGAAGCGCGGGAGCGGGCGCAAAAGATGCTCCGGGAACAACGGGGCGCCGACGACGTTTCCGCCGCGGCTATGATGGCCGAACTCAATCGCGAACTGGCCCGGCTCAAGGTCGCCCGTCGCCATGGGGCGAGAACGGCGCCGCGCAACCCGCCCGGCTCGGCCTGAGACCGCATCGCCGGAACGGTCGCCGACCTATTGACTTTGCGCCTGAATTAGGCTATTTTTTTTCAGCCGTAAGACACTTCCAGACAAGGAGACGGCGCCATGAACGAACGCGAAAACGCCCTTTGTCACGGTAAACAAGAAGACATCGCCCACGGTTGCGCCATCACCGTCGTCACTGAACCGCACTTCGTGGTCCAGCGCGGCCTGATCACCAAGACGCTGCGCCGGACCTTTCCGGCGGTCTGCGCCTCGCCGGCCGGCGATACCCGCTATGACCTGCTGAGCGCGCCGGGACTCGACGAGATCGTCGACGACAATATCCGGCTCGAACTGCTGGTCGAGGACATCCTCACGGCCGTCAGCCTGCATCAGGCCGAATACCTGACCGTGATCGCCGAAGAGGGGACCCAAGCCCGGCTCCTGGACCGGTTGTCGCTCGTCCCGGACCTGTCCAGCCTGATCATGAACGGCTGCCGGGTGCCGTCACCCAAGACGGTCGGCGGCGGCTTGCTGGCCCTGACCTGCATGGATTGGCGCCTGCACGGCTACGGCGGCTTCCTTCAGGAGCTGCACCGGACGACCGGCCAGCGCGTCGGCGGCGTCATGACCATCCCCGGAGCGGCCAAGGACCTCACCGCTTGCACGGTCCGCGGACGCCTCGCCGCGGCAGCGCTGTACGACCTGGTCGGATCCGGCTTCCGGCAGGTCATCATCGTTTCGCACACTGACTGCGGCAAATACGGCGGCCACGCCGGCTTCGCCGGCGCCGATGAGGAGAACGAACGTCTGATCGGCGACCTGCGCCAGACGGCCGCCTTCCTCCGGACTCACGTGGAGGCCGAGATCAGCCTCGGCCTAGCCGAGATCGGCGACTGCCGGACCCAGCGGATCATCCGCGTCCCCGCGGCCGAAGCGGAAAACGTCAGCGTATTCTGACCCGGAACCAGACCTCCCTTTATGGGAGGTTTTTTTGTCCGCGGAATTTACCGCGATACACCCGCGGAACGCGGCGTGTCGCGGCGGCACCGGTTCCTTGCCGCGGACGGGATCCCGCGGGCGGCGAGCCGGCCGGCGGAATATCTCGATTTCCGATGTAAGAGCCTGAAGCGACCGACGGGAACGGCATGATCATCCGTCGCCCGCAAGGCATGCACGCGCCAGGTTTGACGGTACCCCGGCCTTGTGGCACGTTGATTAAGGCTCTTTACACAATGAATCCAGAGAGGTGGCGACCATGAAGAAACTGGTCGACAAGGCCAATTGGGATGGCGTGATCTTCAAACGTACCAACGTCGGCGGAACAGCCAAGGGCGACCGGTCCATGCTGGTCAACGGCGTCCAGTACGTCACGGAGGGCGAGGCCGTCCTGGCCCGGCTGCTGGCCGAACTGGAGATCCCCTTCACCCCGAACGTCAAGTTCGTGCTCAAAGCTCCGTCCGGATCCAAGGACGGCAAAGATATCATCTACGTGCCGGATTTCCTCTTCGACGCCAAGGCCTTCGTCTGGCGCAACGAAGACGGTTCCGAGGAACTGGTCCACGGCATCGAATGCAAAGGTCTTCATCCCAAGCGCTGCCGGACCAAAGGGAACGAAAAGGTCCGCCTGCTACGGGAGCAGCGCGGCATCAACGTCAAGATGCTCAGCACCGACGAGATCAAGGATTTCGCCCGGGCCGGCCGGCTGCCG
>Ga0315268_10003637_pt1 | contig 16916 bp, 21 predicted proteins | sample C1_top_MG_FD_204535 | JGI IMG/M metagenome (GOLD analysis project Ga0315268, IMG submission 204535) | Sediment microbial communities from Yellowstone Lake, YNP, Wyoming, USA - C1_top | ecosystem: Environmental > Aquatic > Freshwater > Lake > Sediment | place: USA: Wyoming | collected 2017-08-01
AAATGTTTAAAAAAAGAGTTAGAAAATTAGGGTTTCTGGTTGCTTGCAGTAACGATAGCAGGTTTTGGAGGTTCAATCGCGGCAATGAAGCATTCAATATCGGCTCGTGACTCTGCCTTGTTCACATAAACACTTACCACTTGAGCGACATAACGACCGGGAGTAAATTGTGTCAGATATCTAGAATCTGAATAGATAGGTGACGGTTCTCTTCGTGATATTGGAAAGGCATAGGCTACAGTTGCATCGATATCTTGGCCCACATCATTTTGGAAACTTCCGGTTCGAGTCAGTATCTCTACTCGTTCGAGCGTCCTTAATGTTTGTCCACGAGGAGTTGAAGATCGAACGACTTCGTTCAAGTCAGCAAGAGAGCACTTTCGTCCTCCTTGTGAGTCGCCACTAGTCACTTCCTTATCATATTGTTTTGGGAAATTTATAAGGATCTGATTACCTTCTTGTTTTTTTGGGAATAGTTGGACGTCAAATTTAATCCCCCCCGGCATTTCAACTAAATTCGTGTAGTATTTTCCTGTTGAAGTCTCAGGAAACAATTCCTGTAGCCTAGTAGTTGCCCTCATCTCCGCAAACGTCTTAGTGACTTTGCGGACTTCCATCGTCTTCCCGTACGCAGTTACCATTTCCCCCTGCGCCGTGGCAGCCTTCGGGAACAGACCTACGCCGGCTATGCTCGTAGCAAGGACTAATCCCGTCGTCGCTACGCTCTTCATGAAGGCTCGTCTTGAGACATCTTGATCTGGTGAAACAGATTTCCTCCCTTTTTGCGACATATCCATGCCCTTCACCCCCTATATTTGTACTACGGAACTTATTAAAAGTCTGCCTTTTGGGGTATTTATTGTATAAAATCACAATAATTCAAGCAGGATATGAAAAACTTAAGCATTATCCCCGTTCTGGCTCTTCATCTTCCTCAATAATTCCTTCTTGTGCTTGCCTTCTTCCAAGGCGACGGTGAGCACGGCGACGATATCCGATACTGGGATCACTTCGATCAGCTTCAGCCGCTCCTTGTCGATATAGACGTCCTGCTCATTGGCCCGTGGGATCATGACCTTCTTGACCCCGGCATCGATGGCCGCTTCTATCTTGCCGGAGATCCCTCCGACAGGCAGGACCCGCCCGCGCACATCAAGGGAGCCGGTCATGGCCACACTCTGATAGACCGGGATGTTCGCAAGGGCAGAGATCACGGCCACCGCCGTAGATATCGAAGCGCTGTCCCCTTCCACCCCTTCATATGTCTGCAGGAATTGGATATGCAAGTCTGTCCGGGATATGTCCGTCCCGATGTATTTCTTGAAGATGGCAGAAACATTGTCCACCGCCTCCTTGGCGATGGTCCCTAATTTCCCTGTCGCGATCACGCGCCCTTCGCTCCGTGAAGCCGAAGGCGTCGCTTCAGCGACAATAGGTAACACAAGTCCGGCGCGCGAATCGCCAAGGACCGCAAGGCCGTTCACCCGGCCGATCTCCGCGCCAACGGTTATTATCGTCTGGTATTCCTTCTTCATCTCGATCATTTTCGCGCCTAACTGCGATTCTATCGATTTGAAGACCTTGCGGGCTTCGTTGACATCATTGGCGGTCACGACCGCAGCCTTCTTCTCTTTGGCGACATCCCCTGCGGCCCTTATCAAGCCGCCAAGCTCACGCAGGTTCAGCACGAATTTCTTGCGCCGGCCTGCCATGCGACGCGCTTCCTCGATGATCTCGAGCACCGCGCTTTTGTCGAAATGCGGTATCTTGCCATCGCGCTTGACCTCCTGCGCGACGAAGCGCACTAGCTTGTCCTCGTTCTCAGGAGTGTCGTCCATGAAATCCTCGACATAGATCTCGTATCCCGCTCCGCGGATCCGCGAGCGCAATGCCGGATGTATATGCTGCATGTCAGGAAGGTTGCCTGCAGCCACCAGCACGAAATCCGTAGGGACAGGCTGCGTCTTCACAAGGGCCCCCGAGCTCATCTCGCTTTGCCCGGTGATCGGATATTTCTTCTCCTGCATGGCAGTCAGTATCTCCTGCTGCCAGTTGAGCTTCAATGATGCGATTTCGTCGATGAAAAGGACTCCCCGGTTGGCCTGGTGGATCGCGCCGGCTTCGACACGCAGATGAGCAGGCGTTCCAAGCCCTCCGCTCTGGAGAGGATCGTGCTTTATGTCCCCGAGAAGCGCCCCGGCTCTAGAGCCGGTCGCATCGATGAATGGGGCGGTCTGCCGGTCGCTGTTATCGACGATGAGTTTGGGATTGCCCTCGTCTTTGGGCATCAATCTCCGCCCGAGGCCGGATGTTGCGTTGGATAATACATAGATGAATCCGAGCCCGAGGAGCGTCGCGAGCGCAAGCCATTTCGTGTTGTCAGGTATCGGGGCGAAAAACGAGATGTAGATGAGCACGATGCCTATCGGCAGCAGGATGAATGATGAGGGGATCCCTTTCTCCTCTTTCTCGCTGCGCTGCGCGGCGAGCCTCCGCCCGAGGCTCCCTTTCAGTTTCTTCGCAAGCTCGTTCTTCGGGGTCCTTCGTATGATCTCGAGATCGTTGGCTGAATAAAGGTTGGCGAATTTCTTGTCCTTGATGTATTGCAGGTCCGGGTATGTCCGCACCACGCGGACCAGCGGCTGGTTCTCGTTGTTCTGGTTGGGATAGACCAATATGTCCTGGAGCTCTTCGCTCTGCATGAGTTCGGCCATGGCCTGGGCCATCATGCTTTTTCCGGTTCCCGGGGAACCGATCAGCAGGACGTTGCGCTTCTGCCGCGCGGCCTTCTTGATGATCTCGACCGATTTGTCCTGGCCTATGATCTGGTCGATCAGCTTCTCCGGGACAGGAATCTCAGCCGTCGTCTTGAAATCTCTCATCTTGATGGATCACCGGGTATATTCCAACCCAATATTGGCTTGACCCTATATAAATGGATTTCGGTTAGGGATTTTGGACATAAATGGATGGGATCAGGATACGGCCTTCACTCCCCGGAATGCGATCCTTGGAGAGATGAGGCTGCCGAGCGTCTGCTGCCGCTTCTCTATTGCTTCGATGCCATTGAAGAGGGAGAACACATTTCCGCTAAGCATGAATCCCCGCAGGGGTCTGCGGATCCCGTTTTTGCATTCGAACGCGACGCTCACTTCGAGCCCGATATCACCAGATGCAGGATTCGCGGTATGCGCGCCATGCGCGCTGTGAACCTCGATGAAGTGCGGGATTTCAGATAGGTCCTTCATATCCCCAGGCGGGATCACGAGATTGGATTCTGAGATCCGTGGTACCGAATCGAACGAGTCCCTGCCGCAGCATCCTCCGCCGGAGGTATTTGCGAGCGCGGCGGTCTCCCTGTCATATAGGAACGATTTCACCGCTCCGCGCTCGACGAGGCTCCGCCGGACAGAAGGCGTCCCTTCATCATCGAATGGCCGGGCTGAGGAGCCGTCGGCGAGCCCATCTTCGAAAAGGCTGAATTTATCATCGAACATCTTCTTCCCAATGTCCAGCCGCGACATGTTCCTGCGTTTCCAGTCGCCTGATAATGACGGGAGGAAGGTGTCGAGAAGCGAGCCGAGCGCTTCGAGCTCCATGACAACGGTATAAGAACCGGTCTCGGGTTTCTTGGCGCCTTTCATGTCCTTTGCCATCCGGGCTGCCTTCGCTCCTAGGTCGGACGGATCTTTCGGCATTCTGTTGGATGAGAGGTATGAATACCCGAAACCATCCCCGTCCATGGTCTCGGCATAGATCGAGATGTCGGTCTGGTCGTAGGCCCCGAAGAAACCGGATGTGTTCTCCAGCCGTGTCTCCGAACGGCTCGCGGACATGATCACCCGGGATTGGCCCTTGTTGGATTCGGCGGCGTCGCGGACCGCATCCATCATCCCCTTGAAATCCTCGATGTCGTCTGGATCTATCGAACGGTCTGCAAGCCGCGGTCTCATGAACGATGATTTCGGGGCGAACGAGAATCCGCTCTTGGGAGCGGACTTGGAGAGGGCTATTGCCCGTTCCATCGCTTGGGGGATGCCTTCCTTTTCCTGGCAGTACGAGAATCCGAGCCGTGAATCCGATAATACCCGGACCGAATAGCCGGAGAGCATCGATGATTCCTTCACCTTCAGCTCCCCCCCGCCATGGGTCATGCTCAATGTGTCTGCGGATATGTGGAAAATCTCATGCTCCGGGGGAGGTCGGTTATTGTCTGGCATATCACTTAAAATCCGCAAGGTGGATTTAAAGCACATGAGGCTTTTCGTTGCGGTAGAGGTTCCCGAAGTGATAAGGATGAAGCTGGGCGCGCTCGGGTCTTCGATCAGGCAGGATGGGGTCGTACCGGTGGGCGCGGAGAACATGCACATCACCCTCAGATTCATCGGCGAGACGGAAGAAGCGGATGAGATCGCCGCGAAGCTCGCTCAGGTCCGCTTCAAGGCGATCGATTGCGTTGTCGCGAATGTCGGTGTGTTCCCAAACCCGGAGTATATCAAGGTCGTCTGGGCAGGGATCCAGAGCCAGAATGGATTGGAGGGCTTGGCCCAAGACGTCTCTGGCAGCCTCAAGGATTTGGGCGGCGATGAGAGGTTCTCCCCGCACATCACGATAGCGAGGGTCAGAAGGAAGATGGATTTATCACGGTTCCTCAAAGAAAACGAGCGGCAGGCATTCGGTTCGTTCAGGGTTTCATCGTTCCGTTTGATGAGGAGCGAACTCGGGCCGGGGGGGCCTAAGTACACGATAATCGCGGATTTCAAAGCAGAGGATTAGAGGATGATTAGAGAGAATAAATATTGCCAAGATAGGAAAAAAATTATAAAAAAGAAAAATTTTAAGCCAGGCTCTAATAGCTGACCTGGCTCAATATGCCATTGAATGCTTCATACGGGAAAGCGCCGGGTATGAGCACCGTGTAGGATGTCGAATCCTCATACAGTGTCAATGCTCCGGCTCCGTATTGCGCGTTCTGCGCATCGACCGCGGCAGTGATGGCCTTCAAGGTTATCTTGGATTTCGGCACGATGATGAAGGATCCGGGCGTGCCCTGAACCCCGTAGCCTTGCGCTTCGGCCTCATCGGCGTTGATCTCAGCAGTGTGCTGTTTGCCGTTGAAGCAGGCCGTGAAGGTCGAGTTGTCCATGCCGAGCGCATTCGCGTAGCTCGTGAACAGCGGTCCTACATCAGAGGCTGCGCTCCATGTGGCCTGGTTCTGGAACAATGTATCGTGCATCTCCCAGAATTTGCCCTGGTCGTTCGCGCAGCGGGCCGCGATGGCGGCGCTCATGGCGAACTGGTGGAAGCTCAGCGGGAAGTCCTTGAAATACATCTTCACTTTCCCGCTCTGGATGTAGTTCGCTTTCACCGATGATTCAGCCCCGGTGTAAAGCCGGCTGCAGTACGGGCACTGGTAGTCGGAGACCACGACGAGCGTGACTGGCGCGCTCGCTTGGCCAAGGGCAGGCAGTTTGCCGCTCGAGACGGTCAATGCCGGAAGCACGGCCTGCGCCGGCTGCGTGTTGTTGACCGGTTGCGTGCCGGACTGGTTGCCGGTCGGCTGCGTGCCGCTCGGAGGCACGTAGGTCGTAGCCGGTTTGACGATTCCGAAACCGGACGTGAATATCGACAGGATCAGCAATCCTGCGAGGACCGCGATGACGATGCCGTAGAGCATGTCTTTGCTTAATGTGACCGAATTCTTTTCTTCTCCCAAAGTATCACCTCTCATTGATATAGAATTTACAGACATGCTCCGGCGGAATATTTAAATGTTTTGAAATAGTCAGGCTAGCCCCGTCGATGATTCGCCTGCCGGATCACCGGAACGCGGACCCCGATCCGCCTGCTTCTTTCCCGCCCGTCAGATGCTCTTGTCAGCCAGAAGATCCATAGCGACGGAGTTTGCGCGGTCGGATCCCACGGTCGATGCTATCGCTTTCAGCTTCATCGACAGCTGGTCTTTCATGTCATCCAGCCATCCGGAGAATGAATTCCGCTTATCGACCGGGACCTTGGATAGCGACTGCAACATGTCTATGGCGTCAGCGCCGCGGAGGGCTTCCCGCTCCGACCCCATGGAGACGATCCGGCCGGTGATTTTCGATATTATATACAGCATCAGCTCGGTGTAGCGGACGGGGTCGATGATGTCCGGGTCTATCAGCAGCACGTTCCTTCCGGATCCTCCATCCCGGGCATCTTTCGCTGTCAGATGGATGGGCATCGACGAATCGGTTTTAGCCTGGTCTTCCAGTTCCGGTTTTATAGACGCAAGCGCCGATGCGTTCGACGGGTAAGCGGCGACAGTGCCTGCCACGATGATGCTCTCGCTCGCTTTCAGATATATCTGTTTCGAGGGATCCAGGTGGTACCTGCTATCCGGCACCATCTCGCCCGATTCCCTCGATACTGAGAGAGCCTTGTTTGGGAACGACAGGGGAGCTACGAGCGCGCCTCTCCCGGCGTTTTGCATTTTGAAACGGAACAGGATCTCAGAAAAATCAGAACCCCTCCCGTTTCCGGGCTTTCCGGCCATGGTATCCACAACTATGGTTATCGGCATCTCCCCGCCCCAGGACTGGGCGTATCTGGTGCCATGCATGGCAGGAGATATGCTCGGGCGCTCTTCGCGATCGAAGCGCATGTCATCATGGTCCGGTTTGCACTTCTGGAATCCGTTGGTCCGTAGCGCATCCTCGAACCGTCTCAGATGAGTTGTCCCGTATCCTGCCAAGGCAGGTTTCGCCCGTTCTTGTCCTCCCATCCCGTTCACCAGGGTTATGATGTGATAGATGATTTATAAAGTGTACTTTTGTGTATTCGATTGCCGGGTGCTGGAGGGATGGGGAAAGAGTATTAATATTGACATCGAAATAGCGCACATCGATGAATATGGATCAATGGCCAATATATTCGTAAAAGGTGAAACCGATTCATGACCACCCTTGACAAGGCGATCCTCGCGACATTCGACAAGGCGGGGAAGCATTTCGAGATCTATGTCGATCCTGATGCCGCATACGCGTATATCGAGAAGCGCAAGCCGGACCTGAAGAACATCCTGGTCTCTGATGAGGTCTATGAGGATGCAAGGAAGGGCGAGAAGGCCAAGCCGAGCGATGTCCAGAAAGCGTTCGGGACTACAGATATCATGCTCATACTGGAACATGTCTTGAAGGACGGCGTGGTTCAGCTCACGACGGATCAGCGCAAGAAGAAAGTCGAGGAGCGCCGCAAGCAGATAGTCGCGATACTTCTCCGGGAAGCGATAGACCCCAGGACCAACCTCCCGCATACCCAGTTGCGCCTCGAGAATGCCATGGAGCAGACGAAATTCCATGTGGACCCCTTCAAGGACCCGCGCGAGCAGCTCGATGCGCTCGTGAAGGAGCTCCGCCCCTTGCTTCCGATGAAATTCGACAAGGTCAGGATCGCGGTCAGGGTGCCGGCCCAGTTCGCGAACAAGTGCTACGGCACGCTCAAGGGATATGGCATCCAGAGGGAGGAGTGGGCATCCAATGGCGACCTGATGGCGGTAGTCGAGATATTCGGCGGCCTCCAGGGCGAGTTCTACGACAAATTGAACAAGATGACCGGGGGCAATGTCGAGACCAAGATCCTTTGAGTCTGCTTCCGATCGCCAAAGCGGGATGGGAAGAGAGTCAGCCTCGTAGTTGAGTCATTTCAGATTCGATTGCGTGGAGCGCGCGCTCGAGCCCCATTCTCATCTCATGAGCGCTCTGGAATCTCCTATCCGGCTCGCTTTCCATAGCCTTCGCGATCACTTGGACCGCCTCGCCAGGGATCCGGAACTCAGGATCTTTCCTGCTCACCCTCTCCGGGTCGATCCGCCCCGCGCCCCGGCAGATGCCTGCATTCAATGCTATCATGAGCCCGAGCATGTAGATGTCCGAGCGCTCATCCATGTCGTCGTATCGGATCGCGGCCGGATCCCGGTCAGATGGATAGGGTATCATTGTCGGACCGAATTGGCCGGGATATGATGGACCGGCAGGCAGTATTTTCGCGAGGCCGAAATCGATCAGCGTGGAGAAAGGCGCGCCGTCCGCTCCGAATGAGACCAAGATATTGTCTTCGGTTATATCCCGATGGCATACCGAAGCGATATGCGCCGCCTCCATCGCCTGCGATACCTGTATCGCGATTTGGAATAGGCAGGACAGGCCGATTTTCGGATCGGCTTCCTGCAGCGTCTCGCCTTCGATGAAATCCATGACGCAGTAGAGCTCGCAGCGGTCCAAATCCCCGGCAGCCTTACGATCCGCTTCGAGATTGTGCGCATGGACTTTCGGCACATGAGGATTCTGTATCCGGGTAAGTGCGCGTATCTCGGTCTCGAGCGAGCATTTTCCCAAGGGATCCGGATAATCCGCGCTCGCGCGCTCATTCGCGGCGATCTTCATCACAAGCTCCAGGCCGGACTTCTTGTCCCGTATAAGATTAGCCGAGCAGAATGAGCCGTGCGCGATCTCCCGCACCCAATGATACTCGCCATCGATGGCCGGATGGTTGGAGATGAAAGCGCGCCTGCGCCCGAGGTGCGAAAGGCAGTCGGATACGCGGCTGGAGATGCGCGACAGCCGCTCGGCTTCCATGCGCTCGATGCGCTCGGTCGTGAATCGCAGCACGTTCCCGGTTGCCATGTCCGATTAATATTGGGTACATTTTATATATGTCATTTTTAGTATAATCATGTGATTATAGAGTATATCCAAGGGGCCTCAAGGCCTGATAGGTTCGCGCATTATCGGCCGGACAAGTGCATATGGGGGCTAAATAAAAAGCTTTCCTTCCAAAATCAGTTTTGCAGTCAACAGACCCAAGAGAATGATTTCAATCTCTGGTTTTGGAGCGCTCCTTCGCACCTTATGACGGAGGAAGACGCGGTTTTAACGTAAAAAAGAGGTATAAAATGGATAAAAGGATAGTTTTGCCAGGAGAGAAGATAGCCGATGGCAGGCTCAACGTCCCCAACACGTTTGTCGAGGGCGGGGTGACTTTCGCGGCTGTCATAGGCATGATGGACGATGATGGAAGATACATCGCGCTCGAGAACCGCTACCGCCCCGGGGTCGGGGACACGGTCGTGGGAATCGTGACCGATGTCCGCCATGTCGGATACGAGGTCGATATAGGGACGCCGCAGAACGGGTTCATACCGACAAGGAACATCAGGATAACCCTGCAGCTTGGCGATTTCGTCCTGTGCCGCATCAAGACCGTCAACGAGGTCGGGGATGTGGACCTGGGCGAGGTGCGCAGGTTGCCTGCAGGGAAGATCATCGAGTTCCCCTCCGCCAAGGTTCCGAGGCTGATCGGCCGCAAAAGCAGCATGCTGATGCTGCTGCGCGATTATGTCGGGGGAGACATCATGGTCGGAAACAACGGATATGTCTGGATGAGCGACAAGAGCGACATCCCGTTGCTCCTGAAAGCCATCAACCTCATCGAGAAGAAGGCGCACAAGAGCGGCCTGACCGACGAAGTGGCTTCGATGCTCCGCGATGAGCGCGGCGACCCGCCCTTTGCAGGCGAGCGCGGACCCCAGATGGAAGGGGAAGGAAACGCAGAGGAGAATGTTTATCGGGACGAGAGTCCAGAACAAGGTGAACGAAATGAGCACAGCCAATAGCGATGTCCAACTGATCATAGATGGGAAGAGGGTCGACGGGAGGTCTCCCGATGACCTGCGCAACATCCGCATAGAAGCGGGCATATTGTCCGAAGCGGACGGTTCGTCTTTCGTGGAATGGGGAGGCAACAAGATAATATGCGGAGTCTACGGGCCCCGCGAATGCATACCCAAGCACGATTCGAGCCCGTACCACTCGATAGTGAAGTGCCGATACATGATGTCCCCCTTCGCTTCAGCCGAGGAGCACAGCAGGAGCGGGCCATCGAGAAGGAGCACAGAGCTGTCGAAAGTGATCCGCGAGGTCTTCGAGAACCTGATCATATCCGAGAAGTTCCCGAACACGCAGATAGACATCTACATCGATGTCCTGCAGGCCGAAGGAGGCACGAGGACAGCATCAGTCACCGCGGCCGCGGTCGCCCTTGCGAACGCGGGGATCCCGATGAAGGACATGGTGGCTTCGATAGCGGTGGGGAAGGCAGGCGATGTCCTGATGCTCGACTTGGGCAAGTTCGAGGATAATTTCGGCCAGAGCGATATGCCCATTGCCCTCTCGGCGCGGGACAAGAAGATACTGCTCGTCCAGATGGACGGCATGCTGACCAAAGAGGAGATCGAGAAGATGCTCGAGATGGCGGAAATCGGATGCGAAAGGCTCGGCCAGATGCAAGGAGATGCCTTGCGCAGGTTCTACCAGGCGGGAGAGCAGGAATCGTTCAGGTTGTAGGTGATTTTCATGAGTGAAGAAGTACGGGATATTATAATGTCGCACATCCGCAGGGATGTCATGAAGAAGACCCTCGAGAAGGGGACGAGGTTCGATGGCAGGGCCCTTGACGAGTACCGGCCGATCGAGATCCAGACCGGCGTCATAACGACAGCCGAGGGATCGGCGCTGGCGAGGATCGGGGAGACCAAGGTCCTGGTCGCGGTCAAGTTCGATATAGTGAAACCGTTCGCGGACAGGCCGGAGGAAGGCGTCCTCACCACAAACGCGGAGCTGCTTCCAGCAGCTTCGCCGACATTCGAGCCGGGGCCGCCGAACGAATACTCGATCGAGCTTGCCCGTGTCGTCGACAGGGCGATCCGGAGCGCGGAGTGCATCGATGTCAAATCGTTCTTCATCGAGCCCGAGAAGGCGCTCGGATTGTACGTTGACATCTATGTCATAAACCATGACGGCAACTTCACGGACGCCGCGACGCTTGCGGCCACTGCGGCCCTTATGGACACCAAGGTGCCGAAGGTGGAGAATAAGAAGATCGTCAGGGGCCAATACGAACGGCCATTGAATCCGACCCGTCTCCCGATATCTACCACGTTGATCAAGATAGGGGACCAGTGGATAGTGGACCCGTCGCGCGACGAGGAGAAGGTGCTCGAGACCACGATAACGATCGCGACGACCGAAGACAAGGTCTGCGCGATCCAGAAGGGCAAGGGCGCGCTCACGAAAGAGGAGTTCCTCAACGCCATAGACATAGCTTTTAAAACAGGAAAACACATAAGGGATAATCTCAAGGGGTAGAGGTAAATGAGATCACAGAAATTCGGTGCTTCGATTCGGAAAAGCGTAGATAAGGCCATCAATTCCAAGAAAGCCTCCTACGAATGCCCGAAATGCAACAAGCTGAAGGTCAAGAGGATAAGCAATGCGATATGGCGCTGCAAGTCATGCGGCGCAGAGTACGCCGGCGGCGCCTACAATCTGCGCACTGAAGCGGGCGAGATCTCGATGCGCGTGACCAAGGAGTACGCGAAATCAGAGTGAATGGCGAGGTGTTTAACGGTTATGGCAGAATACAAGGATCTGAAGACAGGAGCCACGGTCACCGTCACAGGGGACAAATTCACTTTCCCATCGACCGGGGCCAAGGTCCTGGTATTGACGCGCCCGCCGGTAGCCAAAGAGGTCAAGACGGATTGATCTTCACGACAAAACGGTATGCGGAGCCCCGTCTTCGCGCCTTTGCCAAGTCGCTTGCGGATAAGCGCAGAGGGATATATGTCGCGAGAGGGAAGAAGACGATCGCGGACCTCGTCGGATTCGCCGCGAGGCTCGGGGAAGGCAAGGTGACGGTCGTCAGGAAGCCCGCGGAAGGGACGGATTCTGACCATGTTGTCATCGTGATATTGCCAGGCGGCGGATGGCGATGGGATTGAAGGCGAGATGCGGATTCGAGGCGGTCTTCAAGGACGAGCATAGCGCGAAATCGGCGCTTCTGGCGATATCCCATGAGAAGGACGTCGGATCCAGGTCATCTGTCAGGTCATCGGTCGATGGCAAGACGCTCCGGATCGAGTTCGAAGCTGATGATATCGTCGCGTTGCGCGCATCCATGAACGCCCATCTGCGGGCGCTGGCGGTCTTCGAAGGCATCGAGGGCGCGGGGATATGAGGGCCCTGCTATGGATCCGGGATGGCGGAACTCGTATTCGCAAATCATTATTAATGCTAGATGATATCCATAGTAAGAGCATAAGAAGACAAGAAACGAATTGACAATTCAAACAGGTGTATGAATGGCAATTAGCAGGAAAGACGAGGAAGAGCTCAACAAGAGCCTCATTGAATACGAGAACATGGAGAAGCAGCTTGAGGTCCTATTGATCCAGAAGCACCAGCTCCAGATCCAGTCGAACGAGATCAGGCACGCCGTCGAAGAACTGAAGAAGGCGACGGGCGAGGTCTATCGGTCGGTCGGTTCCATCATGTTCCACACAACCAAAGATGATGCCGATAAGGACCTCAAGGAGAGGAACGAGCTCCTTGAAGTCAAGCTCAACTCCATAACCAAGCAGGAGGAGAAGCTTCGCTCGACCGTACTCGATAGCCAGAAAAGGCTTCAGGAGAGAATGAAGGAGTATGGAAAAGGCGGGCCGGCTCGCTGAGATCTTCAGAGGCTTTTTTTCTAAATATAATGGCAAACGGATAGCCATCGCCACGCATAACAAGGCGGATGTCGATGGCATCTCGGCGGCATATGCGCTTTCCAAAGCGTTCCCTGGAAGCGTCATCGTCAGCTCCGAGGAGATGAACCAGGGGGCGAAGATGCTGGGTGAGCGCCTCGGGATCAAAGTCGAGCGATTCGAAAATATAAAGAAAAAGGATTTCGAAGGCCTCATAGTAGTCGACACGAGCGCGTACACCCTTGCTCCGGACGCACAAGGATGGAAGATCCTGCTTATCATAGACCATCATCGCCCTGACGGCAGGGATATGAAGGGAGAGTTCGAGATCCTGGATCCGTCATCGCCTTCGAGCGCTGAGATCATCTATCAGATCCTTTCCGATCCGTCTTCGAAAATAGCATCGTCCGTGGATGCTGATTCCGCTTTCGCGCTCTCGGTGGGGATCATCGCTGATGGCGCGCGCTTCAAGTCCGCCCGGGCGCAGACATTCACGGCCCTATCCAAGCTCATGGAGATCGCGCAAGCGCAATACGCCGAGCTCCTCGAATACGCTGAACCTGAACCCGAAGCAGATGCCAAGATAGCGATGCTCAAGGCGATGCAGAGGGTTAATTTCATCTACGCCGGCGGCTACATCGTCGCGACCAGCGAGGTCGGCAGCAACGAGAGCGATGCCGCATCGATAATCACTGAAGCGGCGGATGTCGCATTCGTGGCCAAATGGAAGGATAAGGAGAAGGAGACTAGGATCTCAGCGCGCGCAGCCAAATCGGTCAAGATCCCGCTCAACGAGGTCATGGGAGAGGTCGCCAAGGAGCTGGGCGGGGCAGGCGGCGGGCATGCGAAGGCAGCCGGTGCGGCGCTCAAGGCCCACACGGATGAATCGCTTAAAAAATGCGTAGAGGTATTCATCTTGAAGGCAGAGAAAAGCCGGATGGGATGACGGAAACTCAGATTATCCTTTTTAGATAAAACAGAGGACGAGGATTGAGAAGATGCGGGAGATTGTAGTAGGCGGGCAGTACGGGGACGAAGGCAAGGGCAAGATATTATCATACCTGGCATTGGCTGACGAACCGGAGATAGTCGCCAGGGGCGGAGTCGGACCGAACGCAGGCCACGAAGTCCATTACAAAGGAAAGCGATACCCATTAAGGCTCGTCCCTTGCGGATTCGTGAACGAGAAAGCGAAGCTCATGATCGGGGCCGGGGTGTTCGTGAACCCCGAGGTGTTCCTCAAAGAGGTGGACCTGATAAACGGCCAGCACCGCACATTCATCGACTTCCGCGCGGGCCTGATAACCAAAGAGCACATCGAGCGCGACAGCGCTTCTGAGAACTCGAAGAAGATCGGGACGACGAAGACCGGATGCGGCCCGGCGGTATCCGACAGGGTGAACCGTATCGGCAGGATGGTGTCCGAGGTCTCTGAACTGAAAAAGTATTTGACGGACGTGCCCAAAGCCGTGAATGAGGCGACAGAGGTCCTCATTGAAGGCACGCAGGCGTTCATGCTCTCGAACCTGTATGGCACCTACCCATTCGTCACATCGAAAGACGTCTCGGCATCCACGATAGCCGCGGATGTCGGACTCGGTCCTACGAAGATAGACGAAGTGATCATGGTGATGAAATCCTACACGACCCGCGTAGGTGCTGGTCCGCTCAAGAACGAGCTGTCGGTCGGCGATGCCACGGCCAGGAACATGCAGGAATACGGGACCGTGACAGGAAGGCCGAGAAGAAGCGCCCCTGACCTGCATTTCGATGACCTCAAAGTCGCTGCCATGATAAACGGCGCCACGCAGATCGCGGTGACAAAAATCGATATCAGGTTCGCAGGCAACAGCGGCGTCCGGGAATACGGCAAGCTTACCAAGGAGGCCAAGGCATTCATCGAGGACATCGAACGGAAGCTGGATGTCCCGGTGACGCTGATCGGAACAGGTCCGGATGCGATGGATACGATAGACCGCAGGGAAAAAGAGAGCGACTGATATTTGCTGGTCTGGGATTTCTAGGATTTAAAAAAACCGAAGCGGGTGCATCTTCACATGGATTATTTTCAGGCGATAGTTTTAGGCATCGTCCAGGGCATAGCGGAATGGCTGCCGGTCAGCTCGAAAGCCATGGTGACGCTGGCCGGGCATTTCCTGTTCGGGATGGGATACAAGGACGCGTTCGGAACAGCGGTCTGGCTCCACACAGGGACGTTGCTCGCGTCCGTCGTCTATTTCCGCGATGATCTCATCCGGATAGCCAAGAGCCTGATCCAGAAGGATTCGGACAAGAGCCTTGCGATATTCCTGGCGATCACGACGGTATGCACAGCCATAATCGCCGCCCCCCTCATGTTCATAGCGCTGAATTTCGAGATCCCGGAATCGGTCTTCACCATTTTGATAGGGTTCTTCCTCCTGGTCATCGCGTTCCTTCACAAGAACCGCAAGGAGAGCAAGGCGGAGAAAGACGAAATCACGGTGAAAAACGGCCTTGTCGCAGGAATCGCCCAGGGCCTTGCCGGATTCCCGGGATTGAGCAGGTCCGGGCTGACGGTGGCGGCATTGCTCTCCGAGGATTTCCCCCTCAAAGACGCCTTGAGAATCAGTTTCCTGATGAGCATCCCGGTCGTGTTCGGGGTCGAGATGGTCCTCCCGGTCTTGAAGGGAGGGTTCTCTGTTTCGCCTGAAATGGTCGCTGGAAGCATCGCAGCCGCCATCGTGGGATACGCTACGATAAAGGGATTGCTTTCCATCGTCGAGAAAGTGAATTTCTTCCTTGCGACATTCGTGTTGGGGATCCTGATACTGGGGCTTGGGATCGCGCTCTTGTTCTGATGGCGGAAAGTGAAGGAAAGAATAAAAGAAAAAATCGCCGACGCCAGGATTTTCAACATCCATCCGTTTTTGGAAAAACGGCAGGTTTTGGATGATACCTAGCCTTTTGCCCTGAGAAGGGCGTTTGCCAAAAGGCTCGGTTTTTGAACCTGGAATCCACGAGGGACCGGTTTTCAAGACCGGCGCACTACCGGGTTATGCGACGTCGGCATAAAAATGTTTGTTGGTGATTTTACTCGCTCATCTTATCCTCTTCGAATCCGTCATCAGATGTGTTCCCGGCCTCTTCGGCTGGCGCGGTGGCGGCGGATTCTGGGATTGTTTCCGCTGATGATTGAGGCGTTTCCGCTCCCGCCAATGGGGAAGCGAGCCTCTGCTGTATCGGAGATTGTAGGACGAAATACTTCTTAAACTTCTCCGTCAGCGTGAGTTTCGATGTCCGGCCTGCCTTGTGGCTTTTCACGAAGCCGGATTCCCTTAGTTCATGGACATCGGCATAGACATGCGTGCCGATCTTCCGGACAAGCTCGGATTTCAGCATCCCGTCGTGCTTCGAGAGGTAGGCGAGGGTACGGAGCGCGCTCTTGCCGAGTTCCACATCCTGGGCGTATTGCTTGACCCGCTCGAGGTATTCGTTGCGGACCCGCATCTCGTATTTGCCTTCGGCTTCCACGACCTCGACCGCCCGGCCTTCGTAGTCCTTGATCAGGTCGTTCATCACGTTCTGAAGGTAGCCAAGGGCGCCGATGCCGGTCAATGTCCGGAACTCCTCCAGGGACATCGGCCTTGAGCTGATGAACAGCGCGGCTTCGATCATCTTCTTCTCGTTCGTCATGGTGCTCTACCCCGATCTTGCGTCATCTGCGTATTAACCCGAGATAATCTATAAGGGAGTACGTTACCGTATCGCACTTTTTCTTTTTTAGCCTTATGGCTCTCTGGATTTCATCGCACGAGCCCTTCACGGTGCGTTTCGAGGTGTCGATCTCGAGCGCACGCACCCCCCTTCCATACACCGCGCTAACGCGTTCCGCGCAATAATCCAATAGCTCTGCTTCGATGTTCTCTTCTATCTTCTTCCCGGGGTATCTCCGCTTCTTGAAGCGCCTTTGCAATGCCTCCGGGCTCGAACGGAGGATGAAAATATAATCAGCAGGCAGTTTCATCTCGCATGCGAGGTGTCCTTCGATCACGTATCCCTTTTTCCCTTTGAGCTCCGCAACGAGTGCGCGGGCGAGTTTTTTTATATCGACTTCGTGGCGGGCGCCGAGCAGATGGTTGCGATGGACGACCTTTTTGAGGTCTATGAGTTCGAGGGACAGCCCTTTGGATAGCTCGCGCGCGACCTGCGATTTTCCCGTTCCCGGCGTTCCTGTGATTATTATGCGCATCTTGTTCCACCTGATCCATGATGGCGATTTCCGCGGATTCTCATCTCCGAGGCTATTCGTTTCCGATTTTTCATAATTTCGCGGCAAGGTTCTTGAAATGCTCGCGCGCGGATTCCA
>Ga0315268_10003638_pt1 | contig 16914 bp, 17 predicted proteins | sample C1_top_MG_FD_204535 | JGI IMG/M metagenome (GOLD analysis project Ga0315268, IMG submission 204535) | Sediment microbial communities from Yellowstone Lake, YNP, Wyoming, USA - C1_top | ecosystem: Environmental > Aquatic > Freshwater > Lake > Sediment | place: USA: Wyoming | collected 2017-08-01
CGGCGGACGCCGTCCCGGCCGCACCCCCGACGCGGCGCCGGCGCGCCCCGAGGCCACCGGCCGCACCCCCGACGCGGCGCCGGCGCGCCGCATCCGCCTCGTCGCCTTTGACCTGGACGGAACCCTGCTGAGCCCGGACCTGACCCTCTGCGATCCGGTCCTCCGGGCTGTCGGTCGTCTCGTCGCGGAAGGGGTGAAGGTCGTCATCGTCACCGGCCGCATGCACCGCACCGCCGAAGCCTTTGCCCGCCGGCTCGGCCTGGAGGACCAGCCCCTGGTGAGTTTCAACGGGGCCATGGTCAAGCGGGTCGGGGGCGATGACCTTTGGTGGTACCGGCCGATCGATACCGCGCCGGCTCTCGACGTTCTGACCTTCCTGGCCGGGCACGGCCTTCAGCCTCTGGTCTTCGACGACGACCGGGTCTACGCCCACGTTCCAGGTGTGGTGGCTGAGCAGTACCGGCTCATCTCCGGGGTCGCGCCCGAGTACGTCGGGGATCTCGTGGCCCGCGTCGGCGCCGAGGCGGGGCCCGTTCGCCCGACGAAGATTCTCCAAGTCCAGTCTCCCGATCTCATGCCGGTCTTGCGGGCCGAAGCCGAAGACCGCTTCGGCCGGGTCCTCAACGTTACGACCTCCTACCCCTTTTTCCTGGAATTTATGAACTGCTTGGTGAGCAAGGGTCGGGCCCTGGCCGAAGTCTGTCGCCGACTGGGCCTGGAGGCCCAGGACGTGGCTGCCTTTGGTGACGGACTGAACGACCTCGATATGATCGAGTGGGCCGGACTGGGCGTGGCCATGGAGCACGGTCCAAGAGAGCTGATCGCGGCCGCCGATGCCGTGGCCCAAGGCCCGCCGGGCGAGGGCGTGGCCCGGTTTGTCGAGGAGAACCTGTTCGGCCCGGGAGGAGGGGGGTCATGAAATCACTCCCGCGTCCCTGGCGCGTCCTCGTCTGCCCCGCTTCGTTCAAGGGTAGTCTTCCCGCGGGCGCGGCCGGGGAGGCCATTCGCCGCGGTCTCCTCCGAATCTGGCCCTTGGCCGAGATACGGGTCGCGCCTCTCGCCGACGGCGGCGAGGGCACGGTCGAGGCTCTCCGGCAGGCCCTCGGCGGTCAGGTCCGCACGGCTCTTGTCACCGGCCCTCTGGGCCCGGAAATGGTCACCGCGATCTGGGCGACTCTCGATGGCCGGACGGCCGTGGTCGAGATGGCCCAGGCCGCCGGGCTGCCCCTCGTGCCACCCGGTCGCCGCGACCCGATGGTCACGACCACGGCCGGCGTCGGCGAACTCATCCGGGACGTCCTGGGTTCGGGGGCGGGAACCATCCTCGTCGGCTTGGGCGGCAGCGCCACGGTCGACGGCGGTCTCGGCGCCATGCGGGCCCTGGGCGCGGCCCTTCTGGACGCCCGGGGACGCCCCGTGCCCCCCGGCGGCCGAGGGCTGGTCGGTCTCGACCGGATCGACGTGGCCGGGCTGGACCCGCGTCTGGCCGGAGTCGAGATCCTGGCCTTGGCCGACGTCACCAATCCCCTTGTCGGCCCGGAGGGGGCGGCCCGTGTCTTCGGGCCGCAGAAGGGGGCCGACGAGGCCACCGTTATGCTCCTTGAGCGGGGTCTTGAGAACTTCGCTCAGGTAGCCCGGCGTGATCTAGGTCTGTCCTACGACCTGGGGGCCATCCCCGGGGGTGGGGCGGCCGGCGGTCTCGGCGCGGCCCTGGCGGCCTTCTGCCGGGCGAGGATCGTCTCCGGCATCGACTACGTCATGGCGGCGACCGGCCTAGCCGGGATGGTAGAGTGGGCCGACCTGGTCATCACCGGGGAAGGGCAACTTGATGGGCAGAGCCGCCGGGGGAAAGCCTGTTCGGGGGTGGCCCGGGTGGCGGCCACCGCCGGTCGGCCCGTGGTCGCCCTGGTCGGATCGGTCAAAGGCGAGGACGAGGCCATCGAAGGGCTGGGACTAGCCGGAATCCTTCCGGTACCGACCGGCCCCATGACCCTGGTCGAGGCCATGGCTGGCGCGGCGAGGCACCTTGAAGCGGCGGGCGCCCGCCTCGCCCGGCTTCTGTCCGCGGGGCGCGGGCTGCCCGGCTAGCCGGCCGCCTCCGGGGACGCGCCGGCCAGGGTGAAGAAGAGATGGAGAAAGCCGGCCAGGTAGCGGATTGTCGCGGGGACCAGGACGGAAGCCGCGGCCGGGAAGAAGGCACGGATATCGGGTCTACGGCCCCACAGACCTCCGGCGCAGCCGTTGAGGCGGTCGCGGAACCAAGGCCATGACTCGTGCGCGGCGAGATCAACCCAGTGCGCGGGCGACCGCCAGTCGAGCGCGTGCGGGGCTCGACCGTCCCCCGGTTGATAGATCGCCTGCCACTGGTAGCGGCCGCCCGCCGCGGGAAGCCACTCCCGCCAACGCTGGTCCCGGGTGAGCCAGTCCTCGTAGCCCGCGTGCCCGCAACCGGCCACACCCGCCGCGTGATAGGGGACGAAGCCGTCGGCCAGGGGATGGCAGGCGCGTCCGAGTTCGTAGGCCGCCTCGGCCCGCCGGTTGGCCCGCCAGAGATCAAGAGCGTCGCCAAAGAGGTCCTCGGTGACTTGGGCCCCCGAGACGCAACTGCCCGCGTAGCCCCGATGGGTCCAGGGGTGATGAAAATGGTAGAGGTGGAGGACGTAGCCGCCCGAGGCCGGGTAATCGACGTCGACGACCCCCTGGGTCAGGTGGCGCAGGAGGGGTGAACGGCCGGGGGTGTCCGGGGTGGACAGGAGCTTTCCGACGTAGACCAAGCCGTCGGCCGTGGTCACGTCAACGGCGGCGGACAGGAGCGAAGCGTGATCGGGAGCGGCCCAGCGGATGCCGGTAAGTGTTGAGGTCGTGCCGCGTCACCTCACCGGAAACTCCATCGTCCCACCGAGGACTATCTTATCGGCCGGAGGGACGGATGGAGGCCTGTCCCGGCGCCATTCCGCGATCGGCTTTCGGGGTATCGCCCACCCACCTGTCCCTGAGGTCACCGGCCGCTGTCCACGCGGACAGGAACCGGGCCGTCCCACGGGTCCCTTCTCGGGATCAGCGATTTCGGGTAAAATCCACCCAGACAAACATCTCAGTTCAAATCAGGGGGCGACTTCATTGGCAACCAAGAGACTGTATCGCTCCAACCGGGAACGTGTCCTGGGAGGTGTGGCCGGGGGCATCGCCGACTACTTCGACGTAGACACAACCCTGATCCGTCTGGCCTGGGTGCTGCTCGCTTTCTCGGGCGTCGGAGTCCTGGCCTACATCGTCGCCTGGATCATCATGCCGGAGGAACCCTGGCGGGCGCGGCCCGCCCGCCAAGACGAGTCCGGAGGACAGGTCCAGGCCGCGGCCGAGGTCAAGACCGGACCGGGGGTGGAGCGAGACGAAAGCGGAAGCCGGGCCGGGGGCGACCAGCGTGAGAATCACCACGGAATTCGATCCGGGGCCTGGGTTCTTGGCCTCATCCTGATGGGCGTCGGTGTGCTCCTGCTGCTCCGGAACTTCCTCCCCATGCTCTGGATCATCCCGTTCTGGCCTTTGATCATCATCCTTGTCGGCGTCGCGCTCTTGGTGGGCGCCTTCCGGTCGGGCCATGACGACGACCGAGAAAGGAAGGATAGACCATGAGCTCACGAATCTTCTGGGGGTTCCTGCTGGTCCTTGTCGGTGGTCTCTTTCTCTTGTCGAACTTCGGGGTCTTGCCTTGGGGCATCTGGGACTCCCTGTGGCGGACCTGGCCGGTGATACTGATTCTCTGGGGCGCCTCGGTCCTGCTCCGGCCTTTGGGGCGGAAGGGCGCGCTCATCACCGGTATCCTGGCCCTGGTGGCCGTGGTCACCGTGGTGGGCATCGCCTACGCCACCTACCGGCCCGGGATGGGCGGCACGGGTCAGCCTTACCAGACGGGCGCGATTACCCTGTCGCAGCCTTTGGAGAGCGGAGTCGAGAGTGTCAGGCTCAAGATGGATTTCGGGGCCGGCGCCATCGACCTTAACGGCACGGCGGCGGAGGGCCAATTGGCTACGGGAACCCTGGGCTACATTGCCCGCTCGCCGGCGATCGTCTACACATCGAGCGGTTCCGAGGCCGACCTGCGCCTGTCCATGGCCTCGGGCGCCTGGATCGGAAGTCCGGGTCCTCGCGCCCCGCGCTGGGACATCCACCTCAGCCCGGTCCCGGTCTACGTCATCGACCTCGATACCGGGGCCTGCGCGACCGAGTTCGATCTCTCGGCTCTGAAGGTCAGCGAGTTCAATCTGGACACCGGCGCCTCCGACTGTAAGGTTACCTTCGGCGACTCCGGGCTTGTCACCAAGGTCAGGTTGGCCTTCGGGGCCGCTTCCGTAACCGTCAGGGCGCCGCGCTCGGTCGGGGTCAAAGTGAGCCTGTCGACCGGACTGGTGGGCACGAATCTCAGCCAAGCGGGCCTCACCAAGACCGGAGAGACCTGGATGTCCAAGGACTACGACGCCCAGACGAGCCGGCTTGAAATCACGGTGCAGGCCGGCGTCAGCAGTTTCAACGTGGAATGGGTGGACTAGCATAGAAGCCCGGCAAGACGGAGGTCGGCCCAGCCTCGCGGCGACGTCGGCAGGAGGCTTCCTCCCCCGTGGCGAAACGCCTCTACCAAATGGTCAGTAGGCTTGTCTGAATCGTCCGGGGGGATTGCCAGTGTCGAAGGAGGAACGCATCCTCGAGGTGGCCATGAAGATCTTTCGGGAGCGGGGGTATCACGCCGCCTCGATGCAGGAGATCGCCGACGCCGTAGGGATGCAGAAGGGCAGCCTCTACTACTACATCTCCGGCAAGCAGGAACTTCTCTTCATGATCCTAGAGCGGGCCATCGATACCATCACGGCCAGGATTGAGAGCATCTATCACTCTTCGCTCGCTCCGAGGGAGAAGCTCTGGCAGGCGATTTTGAGCCATGTCGAAGTCGTCTCGCAGCGACTGGACATGCTCACCATTCTCCTCCGCGAGCGGCACGCCCTGACCGAGAGCCAGCAAGCGGCCATCGACGACAAGAGCGTTAACTACGAGCGTTTCTTCCAGAAGATCTTGGCCGAGGGCGTCCGGGCCGGAGAGTTTCGGGCCCTGGATGTCAAGATCATTTCTTTCGGTATCCTCGGCATGTGCAATTGGCTCTACCAGTGGTACTCCCCGGAAGGTCGCCTTTCGGCGCGGGAGATCGGCGAGATCTTCGCCGGACTGGTCTTTCGGGGACTCCTGACGGCGGATCCGGGCCAGGCCGGTCAGGCGGAATCCGAACCGGCCCCGTGAAGCGGGCGCGGGACTAGCCTTCCGGGGGCGGGACATCCTGTCCCGCGGGGGCACGGGTCGAGGGTGCCTTTCGCCCCGGGATCGAGGTGACCGTCTTGAGGGTTCTTGTCTACACCGGCAAGGGTGGCGTGGGCAAGACGAGCGTGGCTGCGGCCAGCGGCCTGGTCGCCGCCCGGCTCGGTCACCGGACCATCGTCCTCAGCACCGACGCGGCCCATAGCCTGGGTGATTCGCTTGAGATGCGGCTAGGCCCCGAGCCGATGAAGGTGACTGACAATCTCTGGGCCCAGGAAGTCGACTCTCTCCACGAGATGGAGCGAAACTGGGGCAAGATCAAGGACTACCTGGGCCGACTGCTTTCCCTGCGGAACCTGAGCCGGATCACCATAGAGGAACTCACAATCTTCCCCGGCACGGAGGAGCTCTTCAGTCTCCTGGAACTCTGCCGTCACGTCCGGGGCGGCAGCTACGATCTCATCATCGTCGACTGCGCCCCGACCGGCGAGACCCTACGCCTGCTCAGCTATCCGGACATCCTGCGGTGGTGGATGGACCGCATCTTCCCCCTGCAGCGGCGGGCAATGAAGGTCCTCCGCCCGGTGGCCCAGCCCCTGATGCCCGTGCCTCTTCCGGGGGATGACGTCTTCGAGGCCACCCAGGCCCTCTTCAACGAGATTACCTTTGTCCACCGCATTCTGACCGACACGACCCTAAGCTCGGTTCGCCTGGTCTTGACCCCGGAGAGCATGGTCATCAGTGAGGCCCGGCGGAGTTTCACCTACTTAAATCTGTTCGGCTTTCGGACCGATGCCGTCATTGTCAACCGTGTTGTTCCGGCCGAGGTGACCGACGAGTACTTTCGGGTCTGGAAGGCATCTCAGGAGCGACACCTCCACACTATAGAAGAGGCCTTTGGGCCGGTGCCCATCCTGACCGTGCCGCTCTATAACCGGGAGGTTCTCGGGCTGGAGATGCTGGCCAAGGTGGGCCTGGATTGTTTCGCCGGGCGCGATCCGTCCGAGATTCTCTTTGACCGCTGGCCGCAGTCGGTGGCCCACGAGAACGGGGAGACGACCCTGACCGTGCTCTTGCCTTTCGTTGGGAAGGGCGACATCAACGTCACCCGCTTTGGCGCGGAACTTGTGGTTCATGTTGGTGGTAGACGCAGGACGATCCTCTTGCCGCGCAGCTTGGCCGGTCGGGAGCTGACGCGGGCGAGGTTTGAGGCCGACTTGCTCAAGATAGTCTTCGCCGATCCGCCGGAAGGGCGCCCGTGAGCCGGCACTTTCGCCGATTTGCCCGAGAGGAGTTCCTGACCGTGTTCGAGGGACTCGACGAGAGGATTCTGTCCAGGTCTCAAATGGGCGCGTTGCTCTTCGCTATCGACGAAGCCCAGCGGAACGAGGAGACGGAGCCAACGGCCGGTCTGGCCTTCTCTTTGGCCGATTTTGGTTTCGGCGCCGGAGTTGAGGTCCATCGGCACATTGTCGCCCACCTCGTGGTTCTGCAGCTACTGCTCGACCGGACCATTGCCCGGGCGAGGGCGGCCGACGCCGGGCGGGATATCGAGGGCCCGAGAGCGGAGGGCGCCGGGGCGGAGGGGACCGGGCAGGGCGCCGGGGCGGAGGGGACCGGGCAGGGCGCCGGGGCGGCGCCGGACGACGCGGCTCTTCTGGATACTCCACAAGCCTTGATGGCCGCCCTCGCGGCGAGAGTCGACCGCCTAGTTTACGGGAGGCGATTCCTTCTTCCCGACGATGAGATCGAAGGAGAAGGCCAAGACAAACCTCACTGAGGGGGGCCGACGATGGCTCGGGAAAGGGAGAAGCCGGAAGACGGGAAGACCGCGGGTGAGGAGACCAGAGGGTGCGTGGTCTGCCCCATCGCCTCGCTCGCCGGCGCCGGGGGGATCCTTTATTCCAAGGCGATGGACGTTTTCCCGGCCGAGTTCGTGGAACACGCGGCCGGCGCCAGGCGCGAGTTTCTCCTGGCCATCCGCAGCCTGATAGACGAGGCCCTCAGGAGCCAGGACGCCTATCTCGAACGCTACCGGGACCACGAGACGGAGAAAGCCGCGCGCCGGCGCGGGCCGCAGAAGGTGTCCGTGGAGTAGGATGGACTAGGAGATGGACCCGGCGCCGCCGGTTTCGAGAATCCGCGATAAAGCCGCGGCGATGTTGCGGGGCAGGTCCAATTGGCTTAGCTCGCGGAGGGCCAGGGTGATGTCGTAGGGGACTCGCTTCAGGCTGACCCGACCGTCCTCCCAGATTGCGTAGCTGGCTCGCGGGTCACCGTCCCGCGGCTGTCCGACACTGCCGGGATTGAGGACTACTTGCCGTCCCAGGGTGCGGACGTAGGGGCGGTGGGTGTGCCCGACCACGACGAGATCGGTCTCGGGTCTTCTCATGGCCTTGGCCCAGCCTTCGGGGTCTCTGTCGGGGAAAGCATATTCGAAGAGGTTGTCGCGGGGTGTGGCGTGGGTCAGATGGATGGTCGCTCCGCCGGCGGTGAAGCGGACCTCGGTCGGCAGACGGCCAAGAGCGGCGCGGTCCTCGGGTGTGAGGATCGACCTGGTCACCAGGCGCGAGGCCTGCGAGACGTGGCGAAAAGCCTCGGAGCAGCCGCAGTCCACGTCGAAAGCCACGGCGTTGTCGTGATTGCCGCGGACGCTGACCGGGGCGAGTTCGGCCAGGCAGGCCAGGCAGCCGGCGGGGTCGGGTCCGTAGTCGACGGCGTCGCCGCAGAAGACGACCTGGTCAAACAAGGGTTCCGCCGCCAGCACGGCCTGGAGAGCGGTTAGGTTGCCGTGGACGTCGGACAGCATAAGAAGTCTCATGTGAGGTATGTTGGCCGGAACGGTTTGCCGTTCCTGCCGCGAACGACGCGGAGGGGGTGGTCGCTTGGCCGCCGAACGGGCGCGGGACGTTCACCAACCACCGGTTCTCCCACCCGGCTCGGGTGGCGCGGGCTGGGATCTCGCGGAGGCCTCGGGTTTGCCTCTCCGCTTGACCTCAACCGGGCGTCTTGAGTTTCTGGGTGGGCTCCCGGTCGTGAGACCTAGAGCCCGGACCATCGACGACATGCGCGCTGTTCTCTACAATCAGACGGCTGCCGATCCCGAGGAACTCTACCTCATGTACCGGGGCCTCGGATGGCCGGAGGACATCGACCGCCTGTCGGCATACTCCTTGCGCTTCGACCTGACCATTCTCTCGTGCGGGCTGGTGGGTGGCGAGTACGTCAAGACCGCCGGTCACTATCATCCTGAGCGATACGCCGAGCTCTACCAGGTCCTGGTCGGACGGGCCCACTTCCTCCTCCAGAGGCCCGTCAAGGACGATCCCTCCGAGGCCGTGGAGGACGTTGTCGTCGTCGAGGCCGGTCCCGGAGAGCTTCTCTATGTCCCGCCGAACTACGGTCATGTGACCATCAACCCCGGCCGAGAACCCCTGGTCACGGTCAACGTGGTCGACGCCACCTTCGATTCCATGTACGACCCCTACCGCGCCCGGCGGGGGGCGGCCTACTACGAAATCGATGATCGCGGCAACTCCTACTGGGTGGCCAACGAGCACTACTCCGGCCCGCCTCCCCGGCTCGGCCGGGTGACCCAGCCGGCGGATCTCGGGTTGGCGGGTGACGAGCCCCTCTATGGGCAACTCGTCCGGGGTCCGCGAGCCTTGGCCTTTCTTTCGCAGCCGCCGGGAGACGGCCCGCGGCCGTAGTCGCGGCGGGCGCGAGTGGGGAGAGGGAACCAGGGATGAACACAGACCCACCGGCCTCCGGTCGGATCGTCCTGGCCGGGGAACTCATGCTCGACGTCCTTCTCGCTCCGGCGCCGCATGTCCGCGCGGGCGGAGGTCCGGCCACGATGGCCCGGGCCCTCTCCGCCGCGGGGAGGGAGGTCACGGTCCTCGGCAAGCTTGGACCGGACCAAAACGGCAGGTGGATCGCTGCCGAGTTGGCCGGGGCCGGCGTCGAACTGCCGGTCGCACCGGCCCGGTCTCGGGCCACGGGCTATGTCGTTATGCGGCGGCAGTGCGACCCGGCGGCGAGCCCGCCCCCTGGCGAGGCGGCCCCAGGGACAATCGATCGGGTCGTCTACGTCGAGCGGGGCGCGAATTTCCTCCTCGCTCCGGCGGACGTCGAGGGCCGGCTCGTCGGACGGTCCTGGCTCCACCTTTCCGGTTACTGCCTCGTGGATGCCGATCCGGCGGAGGCCGCCTTTCTCCTGGCCGGAGAGGCCAGGCGGGCGGGCATCCCCATCTCCCTCGACCCGGGTGTGCCCTGGGCTTTCCGCGGGGCCGGGTCCGAAGAGCTCCTCCGCCTCTTTCGCCTGGGGCTTCCCGGCGGACCCGACTTCTTCTTGCCGTCGGGGGACATGGCCGCCCATCTGGCCGGCGAGACCGCCGGTTCCCAGGCGACGGGTAGGGCCGCCCGCGACCTGGCGGGCCGCTTCCCCCGCGTGGTCGTGAAGGACGGGCCGGCCGGGGCCTGGGTCGGCGGAGAGAGGGCGCCTCTCGGTGGCGGGCAGGCCGCGGCCGGCGCTGACATCAGCGGCGCGGGGGACGTCTGGAACGCGGCCTTCATCGCGGCCACGCTTGACGGGCTCTTCCCGCTGGAAGCCGTCGCCCGGGCCAACACCCAAGCCTCCAGGTACGTGGCCGGTTGTCTGGCGCGGACGGACGCGGCCTCGGCGGGCGCGGCCTTGGCGGGCGGGGCTTGGCGGAGCTTGGCTTGGCTCAAGGTCGAGTCCGGCGAGGCGCCTCTTCTCGTCAGCGCCTGTCTTGCCGGCGTGGCCTCCGCCTACGATGGTCAGGCTCGGCCCGCTCCCGCCCGGGGACCCTGGGCGGATTCGCCAACCCGCCGCCTTGGCCTACCGGTTTGCCCAGAGCAACTCGGCGGGCTACCCACCCCCCGCGAGCCGGCGGAGATTCCCCAGGGCGGTGGAGAAGGGGTTATGGATGGGCGGGGGCGAGTTGTCGATCGCGCGGGAAGAGACGTGACCGTCGCCTTCCGCAAAGGGGCCGACCGGGTTGTCGAACTGGCCCGGGCGGTCGGGGCTTCCCTGGCTGTGCTCAAGGAGGGCAGCCCCTCCTGCGGGGTGGGGCGTATCCACGACGGCCGCTTCCGGGGACGGCAAGGGCCCGGTCGAGGGGTGACGGCCGCGGCCCTCAGGCAAGCCGGGGTCAGGGTCACCTCGGAGGAAGACTGGACCTAGTCTTCGGCTAGGGCAGGCGCCGCACGACCAGTCCCTCCAGATCGAAGTCGAAGTCCAGGATCTCGGCCCCCGACTCCTCCAGAGCCTGCCGGACGTCGTCGCGACGCCCCTCGCGGGCCAGGGTGACAAGGCACCCGCCGCCCCCGGCCCCGCAGATCTTCGAGGCCAGGGCGCCGGCCTGGCTTGCGGCGGCTACAATCTTCTCGATCCTCGGGGTCGACACGCCTTGAGCCAGACGGCAGCGATTCTCCCACTCCTGGCCAAGAAGGCGGCCCAAGGCTTCGATATCCTGGGCCAGCCAGGCCTCACGCACGGCCAGGGCCGTCTCGCGAATCCGGTCGAGCCCCCGGCGAGTCTCCTCGCGCCCTTCGACGTAGCCCTTAACCGCGTCCCAATTGGTCGGCCCCGACGAGCGCGATTCGCCCGTGAAGGACAGGATCATCGCCTCGCGCAGGCGGCGGGCGAACTCATCCGAAAAGGGAAGGCTCTCCACGCGAATGCGCCCAGGCCCAAACCAGATGGCGTTCGCTCCTCCGTAGACCGCCGCGTAGTGGTCCTGCTTGCCGGTCGGCACCCGGATGGTCTGGACCTCCAGGTCGGCGGCCAGGTTGACCAGTTCCGTGGAGTCGGGGGCCTGCCCGCCGAGTTTCTGCAGGGCGGCCAGAACCGCCACCAGCAGACTGGACGAAGCCCCCAGACCCGAGCCACGCGGCGCCTCGTTCCGAGTGACTACCGTGAGGCCGGGGGCGGGGGCAAAATGCCGGACGGCCCGGGCCACAAGTCCGAGAGGGCCGGCCACGTCCAGTTCCTCGCAGGTGCGGGCGGTAGCCTCGAGATCGGAGTCTTCCGAGATCAAGTGGTAGTGATCGGTGCCGTCGGGGCGGAGCCAGGCTTGGCTGTAGACGCTGATGGCGACGTTGACGGTGAGACCTTGATCCATGAGGAGGTAGAGGGGCCAGATGTCCAGAGTGCCACCGGCCAGGTCGATCCGACTGGGTGCGCGAGACCAGATGGACATGCCGTCTCCTCCAGAGCCAGACTCGGGTGGGCCAAGACTCGGGATCCTGTCGAGCGACTTTCAACGGACTCTTCGGCGCGCTCGTCGCGCATTCCCCTGCCGCCCGGCTAAGTCGGAAAAGTCCGACTAGGTCCGGGCGGTCGGACCTACCCTCGCCGGCCTAAGACGCCCAGCCGGCCGAATAAACATGACGGAGGTGGTGGAAGGCATGGCCCCGGGCTCTCGCGTCAAGGTGGCCATCGTGGGCTGCCCGAACGTTGGGAAGAGCGTTCTCTTCGGCCACCTCACCGGCCGGTACGTCTCGGTCTCGAACTACCCGGGAACCACGGTGGAAGTAGCCCGCGGTCTGGGACGTTGGGCCGGGCTCACCTTTGAGGTTTCCGACACTCCCGGTCTCTATTCCCTCACCTGTATCACCGACGAGGAACGGACCGCCCGGCGGCTCCTGACGCGGGAGAGGCCAGACTGGCTCATCCACGTGGCGGACGCGAAGAACCTCGATCGCATGCTGCCCTTGACTTTTCAGCTTGTCGAGGCCGGCTTCCGCGTTCTCCTGGTGGTCAACATGCTCGACGAGGCCCGTTCCGCGGGTCTGGTGGTGGACACGGCCTGCCTTTCGGCCCGGCTCGGTCTTCCGGTCATCGGCGCCGCGCTGACCCGGGGCGAGGGTGTGAGCGAGATCCGGGACTTTCTGGCCCGGCCGGCCGCAGGGGAGATGGGCGTGCGGGCCGCAGGGGAGATGCGCGTGCGGGCCGGCGAGGCGAAGACGAAAAGACCGGCGGCGGCGCCGATCTACGACCGTCCGACCGAGGCCGCCCTGACCGCCATCGCGGAGCGCCTCCGGGGGCGCTACGCCATGACCCCGCGGGCTGTGGCCCTACTCGCCCTCCAGGAGGATCCGGAGACTCTCGACCTCGTCCGGGCGGAGGAGCGCGAGGGCTGGCCGGGCATTCGCCGGTTCCTGGACCAGGCCAATCAGGGCCCGCGACCACTCCGGCACCGGCCGCCGCCGGCCGCGCACCACCTGGCTCGAACCGTGGCCGCCGCCTGCGTGCGGGAAGTGGCCAAGCCGCGGGTCTCGGCCGGACAGATCCTGGGTGACCTCCTCTTGCGCCCCCTCTTCGGGGTCCCGGTCCTGGCGGCCGTTGTCTACTTCGGGCTCTACCGCTTTGTCGGCGGCTTCGGGGCGGGCACCCTGGTCGACGCTCTCGATCGAGCCCTGTTTCTCGATCTCGTCAACCCCTGGCTCAACCGGACGGTAGACATCCTCTTCGCCGGCGAACTCTGGCGGGAGCTCCTGGCCCACGAGTACGGCCTGCTGACCCTGGGGGTCCGCTATGCCGTGGCCATCGTCCTGCCCATCGTCGGCACGTTCTTCGTGGCCTTCGCCGTCCTCGAGGACTCGGGCTACCTCCCGCGCCTGGCTCTCCTGGCCGATCGCCTTCTCAAACCCCTGGGTCTCAGCGGCCGGGCGCTGATCCCCCTCACCCTGGGCCTTGGTTGCGGGACCATGGCCACCCTGGTCACCCGGACCCTCGAAACCAGGCGCGAGCGGGTCCTGGCCACCTTCCTCCTGGCCCTGGGGGTGCCTTGCTCGGCCCAACTTGGAGTCACCCTGGGCGTGCTCGCGGCCCGGCCGCGGGCCCTGGCCATCTGGAGCCTCACTGTCCTGACGGTTCTCGTGGGCGGGGGCACGCTGGCCGCCCGCCTCCTTCCCGGGCGGGCCGCCCCCTTCTTCATGGAGGTTCCCCCGCTCCGCCTGCCAAGCTTTGGCAACATCTGGCGCAAGACCACCGCCCGCATGGCCTGGTACTTCCGGGAGGTCCTGCCGGTCTTCCTGGCCGCGAGCCTGGTCATCTGGCTGGGACGGTTGGTCGGTCTGTTCCCGCTGGCCCTTTCGGGCCTGGCCACGGTCTGTCGCTGGCTCGGCCTGCCCAAGGAGGTCTCTCTGGTCTTCCTGTTCGGGTTCCTCCGGCGCGACTACGGCGCGGCCGGCCTTTACGACCTGGCCCCCAGCCTGCCGACGACGTCCCTGGTGGTGGCGGCGGTCACCCTCACTCTTTTCGTGCCCTGCCTGGCCCAGACGGTGCTCATGTTCAAGGAGCGCGGACCCAAGGTGGCTCTGGCCATTGTGGGCTTCGTCTTCCCGCTGGCCATCTTGAGCGGCTATGTGTTGAGCCAGGTCCTGGCTTTGACGGAGGGGGCCGGATGGTAGGGGGGCGGGAGAAGTCGTCCGGACGAGGAGGAAGGGGACCCGCCGGGGTGGGTGGCCCCCGGCGAGTCGCCTCGGGCGCCTCGACCCTGGCCGACCTGCGGGTTGGCCAGTCGGGTGAGGTTGTGGCCGTCGAGGCCCCCGACCAGGCCGGCTACAGGCGGCTCTTCGCCCTGGGCCTTGTGCCCGGGGCCAGAGTCACTCTTCTCCAGAGGTTTCCGACCTACGTGTTCACCGTCGGCCGGACGACCATCGCCGTGGACGCGGAGATGGCGAGGGGGGTGGGGGTGGCGGCGGTGTGAACGAGGCGATGCCCTCGCCGGCCGGGCCGGGGCATGCTAGCGGCAGGCGATGGGGGCTGTGAGCCCGGGGATGGCTTCATGGATGACCCGAAGGATGCAAATGGCGTGGGCGACCCGGCGCGGCCTCCACGCCATGCTGTCGCTCGCCACGCTCCAACCAGTCGGAGTGCGGAGTCTCCTCCCACGACCTTCCGGCCTCCGGCGATGGTAGGCCTCGGACGCCAGCGAGAGGCGCATCTGTCATGATCGGCCTGCGGCCCTTAGTTCCGGGGGCGGGAGGAATTGAGCCTCTGAATGTCCAAGGACAATCCACAGGCGCGACGCTCGGATGGGGGTGCGCGTATGGCCAAGGTAAAGTGTCCCCTCGACGGCAAGGGGTTGCTGCTGCTACTCCTGTACGTTCCAGGTTATCGTGGCGAGCGCTGCGAGCCCATTCACGGCAGAACGCGCCTTACCAAGATGGTGTTTCTTTTCGAGAAGGAGGTCTGGCCAAAGTTTAAGTTCGATCGACTGATGCCCGCTGAAGCCCTACCTTTGTTCGCGCCGTACTACTTCGGCCCATTCTCGCCGAGCATTTACACGGATATTGACTTCCTAGTCAACCTGCAGTTCATCTCGGCGGACTCGTGTCCGACGGAGCAGATTAGCGAGGAAGAGGCGTTGGAGCATCAATGGTGGCTAAGGCAGGCCGAGCCGCCTCCTGCCGAGCCGATGCCCTTTGCCTCTGAGGTCTTCCGCCTAACCGCTGTAGGAAAAGCCTTTGCTGCCGACCGCCTCATGCCCGGACTAAGCCAGGCGCAGCAACAGGCTCTGTCGAGCCTCAAGGCTCGCTGCACCAGCGTGAGGTTGCGGGAGCTTCTCCGGTATGTCTACTCCAGGCACCCCGAGTATGCCGTCAGTTCACTGATCAGAGAAGATATTCTCTCTGGGAAACAGGAGGACTCCCGTGTTTCCGAGTGAGTGGGAGATGGTCAGCGCGGCGGTAGCGAGGCTCGACGAACTGGCAGTTGAGCACTACCTCCAAGTGCCCTGCTTATTTCGGTGTATCGATCTGGTTATCGTCCGGCAAGACATCACATTTGCCGTCGAGTTCAAGCTCAGGGACTGGAGAAAGGGGCTGGAGCAGGCACGCGACCATCTTCTTGCCGTGGATCGATCTGTGGTGTGCCTTCCCGAGCGGAGGGCCACCACAACCATGCGAGAAGCTTTTCGCCAGACAGGTGTCGGGCTGTCCTTCTTCTCAGATGCAGGATCATGGCCGTTTGTTGAGGTCATCCATCCTGTGGAGTCGGCGGAGAAGTGGCCCGTAGCCGCCTTGTGGCTTAGTCAGACTCTTGTCGCGAGGAGGTCCGACAAGTATGGGATTCTTCGACAGCCGGCGACACCTAGTGCGGTACGGAATCCCTGCTGAGCAGAAGTACCTCCTCTCGCCGTTCCTGGGAACTTACGACCTAGTCGTAATCAATGCGAACATGGTCAGTCATGCTCCGTCTGCCTTGGCTGCGTTTATCGGCGAGAGGACATGCAATAAGCCGTTCATGCTGGACCCGCTCACCCACGCCTTTCAGCATGACATCACGCTTCTTCAGGCTGAGGATGAAGACGGCACACCCAAGACGGATTTGTCCGGTAACCCGGTACTCCGGAAGTCCTTTGACAAACTCTGCGAACACTATGGAGAACCGGTAGCCTCAAGGGCCAGGCGAGGGGAAGTGGTTCAGCCTTCCGACTTTGAGGATCCCGGCGCCGTCGCTGAATTCGCGGGACGGGTCGTGCGCTTCCAGGTAGAGGTCCTCTCGAGCTACGCCGAAGATAAAGGGCTTCTAGAGTACTACCGTTTCCTGGGCGTGAGTCACGCTGTCAGACCGGTGGGGGTGGTTGCCCCGTACTTCTACTTGGAGCCGGACTCGCTGGAGGCCTGGTTGCCGGTCAACGTGGCTCTGGCCCGCGCTACCGCTTCAGCGCTCAGCGACCGGGAAATCTACGCCCAACTGGTCGTGTCCCGAGAGGTCCTCCTGAGTGAGGCCAGCCGACGCCGACTTGCCGATCAGTACAGAGACCTGCCCGTGGACGCCGTACTTCTCTGGGTGGATCGTTTCGACGAGCATGACGCAAGTGTCTCCGACCTCCAGTGCTACCTTGACCTCGTAGAACGTCTCGGCTCCACCCTCCCCGTAGTCTCGCTGTATGGATCCTTCTTCAGCACAGCCATCATGCGTTTCCGGCCGGATCTGAACCTGGTGGGCGTGTCTCACAGCTTGGAATACGGAGAAGACAGATCCGTCGTGCCCGCCGGCGGTGGACTGCCCGTATCGAGGTTCTACTATCCGAAGGCTTTCCGGAGACTACGATTCGCTCAGGCCCTGCGTCTTGCCAGGCCGTTTCTGGCTTCCGTTGCCCTGTTCCTGGACAACGTCTGCAGCTGTGAGGTGTGCGTTGAGCTGATGGCTACGGGCCCAGACCCAGACCGCGCCTTCGCTCTGTACGGCAAGAGCCATCCCGTGACCTTCCGGCGAGGCAGCCAGGCCGTGACCCTTCACTACCCGGATGCAGACACGCGGGATCGATGTGTCCGGCACTTCATGTGGAGCAAAGGACTCGAGTTCGGCCGCGAAGACCTGACCCTGGACTACGTGCTCGAGGCTCTCCGTGAAGGGGAAGGGCGCCACAAGTCACTCGGTCTCTCGGAGTTGGCCCACTGTGAGCGCTGGCGCAGACTCCTCGAGCCGCGGCAATGACCAGAAGGAGTCTGGGTGATCGGCCCGTGCTGGTCACGGGAGCAGGCTTCTCCGCGTCCGCGGGCATACCGCTTCAGCGTGCCGTTCTGCCCCTGGTGCTGCAGATGCCTGCCACGCTTGACCCGAAGAGCGGA
>Ga0315268_10003639_pt1 | contig 16909 bp, 20 predicted proteins | sample C1_top_MG_FD_204535 | JGI IMG/M metagenome (GOLD analysis project Ga0315268, IMG submission 204535) | Sediment microbial communities from Yellowstone Lake, YNP, Wyoming, USA - C1_top | ecosystem: Environmental > Aquatic > Freshwater > Lake > Sediment | place: USA: Wyoming | collected 2017-08-01
GGTAAATAAAGTCGGGGCGGTTAAAGTCAACACCCGCGATTTGATTGATTATGCCATTCATGAGAAAAAAGTTCACATTGTTTCGCCGACCACTTTCTATGTTTATTTACAGTCATTAATTATCGGAATGGGCAGCTACCAAATACAGGAAAAGACTAAGGAAATACAAAAAAATATCAGCACTTTGGGAATGCATCTGAAATCTTATGAAGAATATTTGAAGAAATTAGGAAACAATTTGGGGACAACGGTTAATATGTATAATAATGCCTATAAGGAATTCGCCAAGATTGACAGAGATATCCTGAAAATTTCCGGTTCTGGAGGGAAAACCGAACCGATGGTTTTAGAAAAACCAAAAGAGGAATAAAATGAGGATAGCTGATTATCGCAAAGCCCGCAACAAAATAACTTATCAGCCACCGGTTTACAATCCGGTCAAAGAAGGCCTGAAAAAAGGCTTTCGTTTTTTTAAATTAATCTGGCTGATTTTATTGGCGTTTTTGATTTTGTTTTTGTATTTTAGATATGGAGAGCAATGGGGGATAAAGTTGTAGCATCAAAAGAAAAATATAGAGATTTTTTGGCTAACTTTAGCCAAATTATTTTTTTAGACTTGATTAATTCGAGAAAAAAAGTTAAAATTAATAACTTTGCCGATGATTTAAATACATAAATCATTTGTTTTGAGTGAGCAAATTAGCAAAAAATGGTATAATTAATTTATGGAGAATGACAGTAAAAAGCCTTTTTGGCAGGCTTTATCCTATGCTTGGCAGTTTGGCTACACAATAGCAATTCCGCTGGTGGTGCTGGCCCTGGGAGGTAGACTTTTAGACAAAAAATTAGGGACCACGCCTTGGCTTTTCATTATCGGGATTATCATTTCTATTTTTATTTCTTCAACCGCATTAATGATTAAAGCCACCAGAATTTTTGCCCAGATTGAAAAAGAAGCACGAAAGGAGAAAGAAAAAAAACAATGAATATATCTTTAGCCGCAGAACCAGTATTTCACATCGGTTCATTTCCAGTCACCAACAGCCTGATTGCGGCCTGGCTTTCCATAATTTTGCTAGTGATTATCACTCTTGTTTTGAGAACCAAAAAACTGAAAATGGTGCCAAGGGGTTTGCAAAATGTAGTTGAAACAATCATTGAATTTTTTCTTGGTTTGATTGACGGGATTACCCAAGATAAAAAACAAACCAGCAAATTTTTTCCCTTGGTTTTCACTTTTTTCATTTTTATCCTGGTTTCCAATTATCTCGGGCTTTTTCCAGGTTTTGGGACAATCGGAGTTTATGAACAGCTTGAAGGCAGCCAGGTTTTAGTGCCGTTTTTCCGCTCGGCTAATTCTGATTTGAATGTAACTTTGGCCCTGGCTATCGTTTCAGTTTTTGCCACTCAGATTTTCGGGATTTTGGCGATTGGTGTGTTGAAATACGGAAAAAAGTTTTTGAATTTTTCTTCACCGTTTATGTTTTTTGTAGGAATTCTAGAGTTTATTTCCGAGCTGGCCAAGTTTATCTCGTTTTCTTTCAGGCTTTTCGGCAATGTTTTTGCCGGCGAGGTTTTACTGGTCGTTATTTCATTCTTGATTCCCTATATTGCTCCTGTCCCTTTTTATTTTTTGGAATTATTTGTTGGTTTGGTTCAAGCCGCCATTTTCTCGCTTTTGACAATCGTCTTTTTAAAGTTCGCTTCAACAGATATACATTAATAAATAATTAAGAAAGGTTAAAAAATTATGGACACAGAAGCCATTAAACTCATCGCCGCCGCGGCCGCGATTGCCATTGGCGGTTTTGCTCCGGCTTTAGCGATCGGCATGCTGGCTGGTAAAGCCATGGAATCAATCGGCAGAAATCCCGAAGCCGCCGGAAAAATCCAGGTCCCGATGCTGATTGCTATTGCTTTTTGCGAAGCAATCGCCATCTACGCTTTGGTCGTTGCCCTGATTTTGAAGTTTGTGTAATTTTTTTGTTCTTTTGAGACCAAAAGAACAAAAAGCCCTGGGGGATTTAATAAAGTAGCCAACTTTTCTCGTCTATTTCTGCTAAAATGTTGAAAATCCCCCAGACTCCACGGCACAGGCTTTGGGTAGCTGCTAATTTTACTTGCTAACTGTCATTTTACTCGAATTCATGAAAATTATTAACAAAAAATTTATAACATGGGAGAATTAATCCAAAAATTAGGCATTGATTGGAAATTATTGATTGCCCAGATCATCAATTTTTTAATTCTGCTTTTTGTTCTCTATAAATTCGCCTACAAACCAATATTGAATTTGATGCATAAAAGAGAAAAGAAAATAGAAGACAGTTTGAAAAACGCTGACAAAATTCAAAAAGACTTAGTTGATTTGGAAGAAAAAAAGGCCAAGGAAATCCAGGATGCGAGATATAAATCCCAAGCGATTATTGACGAGGCCTCAAAAAGCGGGGATAAACTGAAAGAAGAATTGAAAGCTGAAGCCAAAAAGGAATCCGAGGAAATCGTGAAAAAAGCTAAGGAAGAAATTGAAATCGCCAAAAACAAAATGGTCGAAGATGCCAAAAAAGAAGTCGCCGAAATAGTGGTTTCGGTTTCCGAAAAAATCATCAAAAAGAATCTAGATGAGAAAACTAATCAGGATTTAATAGAGGAAACAATCAGGGAAATCAAAAAATGAGAAAAATTTCGGCGAAAAAATACGCGATCAGCTTGTATGAAAGTTTAGAAGAGGAATCTGAAGCTAAGGTTCACGAATTGATTAAAGATTTTATCAAAATCTTGATCAAAAAAAACCAGATTAATTTGATTGGAAAGATTTTAGTTGAATTTGAAAAACACTGGAATGGCCAAAGGGGCATTAAAAATGTTGAAGTAACCACGGCAGACCCGCTTTTGCACAAAAAAATCATCGTTTCTGAATTAGAAAGATATTTAAACAAAAAAGTCGAGCTTGAAGAAAAAGTTGATAAGGAAATAATTGGGGGGTTGATTATCAAATACGATGATATCCTGATTGACGGCTCGGTCAAAAATAGATTGGAATTAATCAAACAAAAATTATCATCAACTAATTCATAATTTATAAATAATTTTATGGCAGTCAATAAAGATTTTATCATCGAAAGCCTAAAAAAGCAGATTAAGGAATTCAAAACCGAAGCCCAGAAAGAAAAAGTCGGCCGGGTGATTGAAGTGGGAGACGGGATTGCCCAGATTTCGGGGCTTTCCTCGGCTAAGATGTCAGAAATGCTGGAATTTCCCAATAATATTTTTGGAGTGTCTTTGAATTTAGAAGAAGACACGATTGGCGCCGTGATTTTAGGCGAATATATGAAAATTAGAGAAGGGGATTTGGTTAAAAGTACAGGAAGGATTTTGTCAGTGCCAGTCGGCGAAGGTTTAATCGGCCGGGTAGTTAATCCGTTGGGCGAACCAATAGACGGCAAAGGCGAAATCAAAGCCAAAGATTATTATCCAGTGGAAAAAATCGCACCCCGGGTGGTTACTCGTGAGATGGTTAATAAGCCAGTGCAAACTGGAGTAAAGGCCGTTGATTCAATGATTCCGATTGGCCGGGGGCAAAGAGAATTGATTATCGGCGACCGGCAAACCGGCAAGACCGCTTTGGCGATTGACACCATTATCAACCAGAAAGGCAAGAATTTAATCTGCATTTATGTGGCCATCGGCCAGAAAGAATCAAAAATCGCCAAAATTGTTTCGCAATTGGAAAAATTCGGGGCGATGAATCATACAATCGTTGTTTTGGCTTCCGCTTCTTCCCCAGCCCCTTTATCTTATATTGCACCGTATGCTGGCTGCGCCATGGGCGAATATTTTATGGATCAGGGTCAGGAAGCTTTGGTGATTTACGATGATTTGTCCAAGCACGCCTGGGCTTACCGGCAGATCTCATTGCTTTTAAAAAGGCCGCCAGGCAGGGAAGCTTATCCGGGCGATATTTTTTATCTTCATTCCAGGCTTTTGGAAAGAGCCGCTAAAATGAGCAAGAAATATGGAGGCGGATCTCTCACTGCCTTACCGATTATTGAAACTCAGGCCGGCGATATTTCCGCTTATATTCCGACTAATGTTATTTCCATTACTGACGGCCAGATATATTTGGAAACAGATTTATTTTACCAAGGGATAAGACCAGCTTTGAATATCGGTTTATCAGTTTCCCGGGTCGGGTCTGCGGCTCAGACCAAGGCGATGAAAAAAGTAGCCGGCAAATTAAGATTGGATTTAGCCCAGTATCGGGAACTGGCGGCTTTTGCCCAGTTTGGCTCTGATTTGGATGAAGCGACTAAAAAGCAGTTAGAACGAGGCAAAAGATTAACCGAGATTCTAAAGCAAGGGCAATATGAACCCCTGCCTGTTGAAAATCAAGTGGCGATTATTTACGCCGGCACTCAAGGCCTGCTTGACGAAATACCAGTTGAAAAAATCAAAGAATTCGAAACTGAATTTCACAAATTTTTGAAAGTTGAGGGCAAGGAAGTTTTATTTGAAATTCATAAAACCGGTGAATTAGACGAAAAAACTGAAGGTAAACTCAAAAAATTAATTAATGATTTTAAAGCCGGATTTAATAAATAATTATTATGGCGCAAATTCGTGAAATAAAAAGGAGAATCAGGTCAATCAATAATACCAAGAAAATCACCCGAGCCATGGAATTGGTCTCGGCCGCCAAGATGAGAAAAGCGGTTCAAGCGGTTTTGGCGACCAGGCCCTATGCCAATCTTTCCTGGGAGATGATCAAAAATTTGTCCTCGAAAACTGATCCGGTTCATCACCCGCTTCTCAAGAAAAGAAAAAAAATAAGAAAAATTGGGATAATCCTGATTTCTTCAAACCGCGGTTTATGCGCGGGATTCAACCGGGAAATAATTGAAAGAACAGTTCATTACATTCGAAGGCATACGGAAGTGGAAACCGAAATTATTTTGATCGGAAAAAAGGGGAGAGCGATCATGTATAAGCATGGTCAAAAAATTGTCGCCGAATTCACTAAAAATGAGTTAATCAGTGAAATTTCCGAAGCAGCCCCAATTGCGAGAATGGCCATTGAAGATTATCTAGCCAAAAAGTATGACCGGATAATCTTGGCCTATACTGATTTTGTTTCTTCCTTGTCGCAGAAACCCCGCTTGAGAAAATTATTACCCATTGAAGAAGAAGATGAACTATTGGGTTATGTCGGCGAGAAAGCGCCAAAAGAGAATTTAGCTTTGGAATTTGCCGAATATCTTTTTGAGCCATCACCGGATTATGTCTTAGAGCAGATGATTTGGCGTTTGATTGAAATGCAAATTTATCAGGCGTTACTGGAATCAACGGCTTCGGTGCAGGCGGCCAGAATGATGGCGATGAACAAGGCAACTCAAGCCGCTTCTGATTTGGTCAGTGATTTGGATTTCTTCTTTAACCAAGCCAGGCAAGCAGACATTACTAAGGATTTGAGCGAGATTTCGGCATCCCGAGCCGTTTTGGAATCTTAAAAATCATAAATTATACATTTTAAATTATTAATTTGATAAAAACATGAATAAAGGAAAAATTTTGAGAATCATCGGGCCAGTGGTTGATGTTCAGTTTGCCGATGAAAAAAGCCTGCCGCCAATTTATAATGCCTTGGAAATCCACGCCGAGGAGGCAGGCAAAAAAAGAAAAATCGTACTCGAAGTCCAGCAGCACCTGGGTTCAAATGAAGTGAGGTGTGTGGCGATGGATTCGACTGACGGACTGGAACGGGGAATAGAAGTTGTAGATTCCGGAGTACCGATTTCCATGCCCGTGGGCAAGGAAACTCTGGGCCGGATGTTTAATCTTTTAGGCGAGCCGATTGATGACCAAGGAGAATTCAAGGCCAAGAAATTTTACCCGATTCACCGTGCTGCCCCGAAATTCACTGACCAATCAACCAAGACAGAGGTTTTAGAAACGGGGATAAAAGTGATTGACTTGGTCTGCCCGATTGTCAAAGGCGGCAAAGTCGGCTTATTCGGCGGTGCTGGCGTAGGCAAAACCGTAATTGTGATGGAATTAATCCGCAATATTGCCTATGAGCATGGCGGTTTTTCGGTTTTTGCCGGAGTAGGCGAGCGCACCCGCGAAGGCAACCAGCTTTACGGTGAAATGAAAGAATCGGGCGTTTTGAATAAAACCGCTTTAGTGTTCGGCCAGATGAATGAGCCGCCAGGAGCGAGAGCTCGGGTTGGTCTATCGGGTCTCGCTTTGGCCGAGTATTTCCGCGATGAAGGAAAACAGGATGTTTTGCTTTTTATAGATAATATTTTCAGATTTACCCAAGCCGGCTCTGAAGTTTCGGCGCTTTTAGGCCGGATTCCTTCGGCCGTGGGCTACCAGCCGACTTTGGCCACGGAAATGGGAGAGCTTCAGGAAAGGATTACTTCAACCAAAAACGGGTCAATTACTTCAGTCCAGGCGATTTACGTGCCAGCTGACGACTTAACTGATCCTGCTCCTGCCACCACTTTTGGTCATTTGGATTCAACTGTGGTATTATCCAGGCAACTTTCTGAACTGGGGATTTATCCGGCCGTGGATCCCTTGGATTCCACCTCCAATATTTTAGACCCGAATATTGTCGGCAAAGAGCATTACGAAGTGACCCGAAGTATTCAAAAAGTATTGCAAAGATACAAGGATCTACAGGATATCATTGCCATTTTGGGAATGGAGGAATTATCTGATGAAGATAAATTAACAGTGACTCGGGCCAGGAAAATCCAGAAATTCCTTTCCCAGCCGTTTTTCGTGGCAGAAACATTTACCGGAACCAAGGGGAAATATGTGCCTTTAAAAGAAACCGTCAAAAGTTTCAAAGATATTTTAGAAGGCAAATATGATGATGTCCCAGAGCAGCAATTTTATATGAAAGGAAAGATTGAAGAAGTTAGGGCGGGTTAGTTGGAACGTTGTTCGTTGTACGGTTTCGAAGCCCGTATCGGTTTACGTCTAAGGTTATACGTCACGTAAAACGTTATCCGATTGACGATACGGGCAGCGCAAACGTATACCGATAGACGATAATAAAAAAACATTATGGATAAAAAAATACATTTTGAAATAGTAACTCCCGAACGGACAGTCTACAAAGACGAAGTGGATGAAATAATTTTGCCCACTAAGATGGGCGAGATTGCGATTTTGCCCAATCATGTTCCGTTGGTTGCTGTTTTGAAAGCCGGGGAACTGAGGGTAAAAAAAGGTAAAGAGGAAATACCCATGGCTGTTTCCGGCGGTTTTATTGAAGTCCAGAAGAACAAAGTCGTGGTTTTGGCAGATTCCGCCGAACATGTCCATGAAATAGATGAGCAAAAAGCCGAAGAAGCCAGGGCCAAAGCCCAGGAGCTTTTGAAAACTAAGCAGGATGAAGAAGATTTTGCCGCAGTTTCGGCTCTGCTGGAAAAAGAATTAGCCAGGCTGAAAGTCGCCAGGAAATATCCGAAGCATTCCCACCGGGGCGGGACTTTGCCTGAATAAAATTCTAGGTATTAATAAATTATGACTCAAGCACAAGCATTTATCATTTGGTGTATTGATCCGAGAATCCAGACTAGCTTCAGAGAGTGGCTTTTAAGTATCGGCTTGAAAGACAAATACGATCCTTTTACTTGTGCTGGGGCAGCTTTGAATTTAGTTCGGCCTGATAACGAGCAGATTCGCGATTTTATTTTCAATCAGATTCAAATTGGTCTAGAGCATCATGGAATATCGCAAGTTTATCTGGTTAATCATCTGGATTGTGCGGCTTATGGAGGAAGTAAGACTTTTCCTTCGCAGGATACTGAAAGAAAGCGCCATATTGATGATTTGCGCCAGGCCAGGAAGATCGTTAAGGCAAGATTTCCTAAGCTTGAAGTTCTGTTGTTTCTGGCACGCAAAGAAGGAAATAGAGAATTCAACTGGAGTTTTGAACAGATTCCGTAGCTAGTTTTCAACTATGGATGCAATGGGCCGTTTCCGCACGGCTTTTTTGGATAAAAAAAGACCACTTTTTCTAAAAAGTGGCTTGGCAGCAGGTAAGCCCCGTGGCTTACCTGCTGCCTTGAGAATGAGCTTGATTAGGCTCCCATAATGAATCCAGAATGCTCCGGTGACCGAGAGTCATAGTCGTAAACGATTTTATTTTTTCCTCGGGCTTTTATTCGAAAACATGATACATCTTCGTCGAATCGAGGGTCGTGATATGTATAAGTGGAATATACTATATCACCAGGTTTGGATAGTTCTTTGTCAGTAATATTGATTGGTTCATGGGTAAAAGGATTCCCTAACTCTGGGCGAGTTGCAGCATATTTTTTTAAGTTCTCGAGACTGGGACTTTTGCCAGAGTTTAGTGTGATATCTTCTGCCCAGAATCTTAACTCCTCACAGATAGCGCAGAGTCTTTTTTCTCCTTGTCTATTTTGCTCAGCCTTGAAGGCGAAGGTAATAATAGCCGCTGAAAGTCCGGCAACGGCCATTAAGATTATCAGCGTAACCAGGACAGAACCTCTTTGGTTCCTCACGAGACACCTCCTTCTTGGAAAGGGTTGAGGGTTTAGTTGCTGACGAGATGTGTTTGGAAGAACACCGCCTCCTTTCCTGTGTTTTATTGATTGTTTGTTTCTGACTTGATTTTTTATCTTATCACCGAAGTCAGATTTCTGTCAATATGCTATAATTTATTTATGAACCTCTTAAAAATTTACCAGAAATTATATAAAAAATATGGCACACAAGGCTGGTGGCCGATTTTAGAATTGAAAAGCGGGAAGTGGGTAAGCGTTTATAAAAAAAGAAAAAAGTTAACTGAAGCAGAGATGTTTGAGATTGCTTGCGGCGCGATTTTGACCCAGAATACATCTTGGCGCAATGTGGAAACTTGCCTCGCCAATTTAAAACGTTCCCGTTTATTATCCCCAGTCAAAATCGCGCGCCTGCTAAAACCTAAGTTATGTAAATTAATCAGGCCGTCTGGCTATTTTAATCAGAAAGCAAAAAAGCTTATGGCCTATAGCTTATGGCTTATGGCGAATTACAACGGGAAAATGAAGAAGTTTTTTAAAAAACCGCTTGGCGAATGTAGAAAAGAGTTATTAAGTATCTGGGGGATTGGCCCGGAAACTGCTGATTCAATTTTGCTTTATGCCGGTTCAAAGCCGATTTTTGTGATTGATGCTTATACCAGAAGATTGTGCAAAAAATATGGAGTTGAATTTAATATTTATGATCAATACCGAGAATATTTTGAAAAACGGCTGCCGAAAAGCGCCAGGTTGTTTAATGAATTTCATGCGTTGATTGTCAGGGAAGGGAAAGGGAAGGGTTATTAGTTATTGGGTAGGGTTGTGAGCAAAATTCCAAATTCCAAATTCAAAATTTAAAACCTAGGTATGTATAGTCAACATCCGATGGTGACACGCTCCAAGACTTTAGGCGCCACTTCTAGTGAATAATTGGTATTGTATTCTTCTAATTTTTCTTGAGGCGTTAAACCCTTTAAGGTTAAATGGATTCTCTCAAAGTTGTAGTAGTGCAGCCATTCAGATGAGGTCTTCCAGATACGATAAGGATTTTGGTAATATTCATCATCAATCGTCCGGTGTAGTCTTTCTACCTGGGCATTCCACCAAGGCGATTTTTTAGGAATAAAATAGTGGGTAATGTTTTTCCTGGTTAACCAGTTATGATATTCCCCGCGAAATTCCGAGCCATTGTCAGTCTGAACAGAAATTATTTTGAAACCAAAGTATTTCTCGGCTAATTGGTGGGCAATAATGGCATTTCTTGAGTGTTTAGTGAGAAAAACCTTAAAGAAGTGTTTTAAAGTATATTGGTCAGTAAAAGAAAACTGGTATTGTCTAAAACCCTTCTCGTAGACATACTTGATGTCAGCCTGAACTCCTTGACCTGGTTGAGTTACGACCAATCTTTCTTTCATCGGCTCATACCAGGGTAATCTTTTTTGAGGCTTTCTAATTAGTTTTTTCTTTTGGTAATAGCGATAAATAATGGTTGAAGAAATTTCAAGGCCTAAATTTCTTTTAACTGACATTTTCATCTTTAAGGGACCATAATTGGTTTTAAGCTTTTCTTGCTCAATAAATTTTTTAACTTGATGAGTCAACTTGGTGTTAGGGTGAGGTTTAGAGGAACAATATTGAGGTGATTTATTCCCATGATCCTTGGGATACCAGTAATAATAGATTTTCCTAGAGATCCCGAATAATTTACAGGTGTCTTTAACTGATTTGTTGTGTTTTTCTACCCATAAATACCACTTAAACCTTAATGCTTTGGGATATTTGGCTAACATAGGACACCTTTTAAATTAATGGTTAACATGTGTCACCATTGTACTAGAGAAGTGTCACCATGTAATGTAAACTATCCATCTTATCCACAACCAATTTGAATTATGATATAATTAACTTATAAATAAAAAATATGGATTTTTTCGTCTTAACTTTCGTTTTTATCTGCGCTGGCCTGGTTTCAATTTATTATTTCAAAAAAGCACCGGAAAAAGAAATGCTTAAGCAAAGGCTGCCAAATAAAATAAGCTGGTCAGGGGTTACCGCCTGGCTGATTGTCGGCTTGGCTTTTTGGTTTATTTTTAAATACAACTCTGGCTTTACCCGAGTCAGCCTAATTTTTACCCTCTTTTTCAGCCTGCTCGTCTTTGAAACCTTATTTTTACTAATCTTAAAATTTATTAAATCCAACCTAATAACGGTCATTCTCTCTTTTTTGATGACTGCCATTATTTTCGGATTGTACATTCTTTTTCCAAGTTTCACTTTTCGCAATGCAATAATTATTCTGGCAACTTTAGGCGCTTCCACTCTTTTGATCAAGCTGGATTATCTAAAAAAATGGATCTTGTTCACCCTAGCTATTCTCTGGACAGCTTATGATATATATGCCACATTAAATTTTTACCCCCAAGTTTTAGAACCAGTGACTGAACCTCAAAAAACTTTTTTCTTTCCGGCGGTCATCACCGGCAGCGTCAGCTTAGGCAGCGGTGATTTTGTTTTTCTCATCTTGTTTACTCTTCTGCTTTTGCGAAATTTTGGTCTGCTTTCTGCATTTGTCTTGCTGGCAGCTGAAACAGTTGGCTTATTAATCGCCGGGTTTTTTCTCTCAAGCGATACGATTATCCCCTTCCTTTCTGTGATGACTCCTGTTTTCCTGCTCATTTATTTTGTTTCATATATTCATAATAAAAAACTTAAAACGAAAAAATTATGAGTCCAAAAAAAGTTTTTACAGAAGAACAAGCCAAAGAAATCGGCGAGAAAATCGGCATTGACTGGTCAAAATTTGATATAGAACAATTCAGAATGGGTTTAGACGTTGAATTAGAACACGGCACTGTTAATCCAAATACCAATGTTTCCAATGATGACCCGATAATCACCGGCAAAATCGCTTTGGCCCATCTTAATGAGTTTCCAGATTATTACACTAGATTGTACGAAATGGAGCAGGAGGCAGAGGCGTTTCATGAAGAAAGTAAATAAAAAAAGAGGTTTTAAAACCTCGCCTACTCAAAAAATATTTAATCCAAATACTTCGCTTTATTTTCGACATGCTCCTCGGCAGTCTTGGCAAAAACCGTGGCCCCGTCTTTTTTTGTTAAATAATACCAATAATCGTTTTCTTTAGGATAAATCGCTGCTTTGATTGAATCTAAAGAGGGATTGCAAATCGGTCCAGGAGGCAAACCTTTGTATAAATAAGTATTATAAGGCGAATCAACTTGAGTATCAGATATTAAAGGTTGCAATGAACTTTTTCCAGTCACGTAATTAACAGTAGCGTCGGATTGCAAAGGCATGCCAGCGTCAATTCTGCGCCAGAAAATATCTGAAACCATTTTTCTGTCAGTTTCCTTAGTCACTTCTTTTTCCAAAATAGAGGCCATGGTCACGATTTCATAGATTGTTTTATGCCGGCTTTCAATTGCTTCTTTTAATTCTAAAGTTAATTTCTGGTTAAAATTATCCAGCATTTTCTCAATAATCCCGGCTGAACCAGCATTAATAAAAATCCGGTAAGTATCCGGAAAAAGATAACCCTCAAGCCCTTGGCCCTGAGCTTTATCTTTCAAAAATTCGTAAGTCTTTGAGGGAATAATCTGACGTGAATCACTGATATCCACCGCTTTTATAAAATCTTCTTTTTTAACAATCCCTTGTTTTTCCAAATAATCAGCAATATCATTTTTGTTCTGGCCGGGAGTAACGGTAATCCATCTCTCGTTGGCGGATAAACCCCCCTGCTTTAAAACATCGGTAATTTGCTTAATAGTCATTTTTTTGGAGAGAGAATACTGGCCAGCCTTTAATTCGTCATTTACCCGTATGAAATAAGTATAGACTTGAAAAACACTTTTATTTTTGATAAGCCCAGCGGTTTGAAGATTATTGCTAATCTCTTTAATACCCTCTCCTGACTTGATATTAAAACCGACTACTTCATCAACCTGAGAGGCTGGTTTGCTCACCGCATCTAAAACATAAAAAAAGCTGCCTAAAATTAAAAAGAAAACCACCATCAGAGCGATAAAAACTTTAAACCTTACAAATGACATATTTATAAATATTTATGCTTTTTTTGCTTTTTTAATTCCTCCACAATTTTTTTAACATCCTGAGCTTTGTCTTTTTGACAAATCAATAAGGCATCTTTTGTGTGAACAATTATCATATTCTCTATCCCAGCCGTAGCAACCAGCTTATTAGATAAATTATAAATCAAACATCCCCTTGTTTCAACTCCCAGATACTCCCCCCTGATGACATTCTCTTCGGCTGTTTCTGAAAGAATTTCTTTGACTGATCGCCAGTGTCCGATATCCATCCAGCCAAAATTTCCCGGCACCACCAGCATCTTTTTTAATTTTTCCATTATGCCAAAATCAATTGATATGGGTTTTATCTTTTTAAATTCCTGTTTTAAAACGCTTTTTTCCTTTTTTGTGCCAATCGCTTTTTCAATCTTCATTAAAATTTTGTAGGTCGGCGGAAGGTGTTTTTTAAATAATTCAAGTAGTTTATCAGCTCTAAAAACAAACATTGCCGGATTCCAGAGATAAGCCCAGTTTTTTAAATACTGCTTTGCTTTTTCTAAAGATGGTTTTTCTACAAATTTATCCGCCTCAAAAATTATGTCTTTGCCAATTTTCATTTTCTGTCTGGCCAATTTTATGTAGCCATAGCCAGTTTCAGGATAAGTCGGATTGACGCCGATTAAAACGACGTAATCCGTAAATTTTCGGGCCAGCTGTCCTGCCAGTTTGGCAATTCTTAAACATTCCTTTTCGTCCTTTATGACATGGTCAGAATTAGCCAACAGAAAAATATCTCTTGGGTTTTGTCTATGAAGATAAACCGCTGCCAAGCCAATGGCGGCCGCAGTATCTTTGCGATAAGGCTCCAGGATATAATTTTTTTTTGAAAGCTGGGGTATTTGCTTATTGATTTCTTTAAAATGCCCCTCCCCTGCTGAAACAAAAATATCGGAAAGAGAGAAACCTTTTTTAAGGCGTAAAAAGGTTTGCTGCAATAAAGTTTTTTTTCCGAAAATCCTACTTGCTTGTTTTGGCGTTTTTATCCGGGAAACAGGCCAAAGCCTGGTTCCGCCTCCGCCAGCCAAGATGACTACTTTCATAAGTTACAATATAACAATGAATATTAATTTTCGATCAACGGCACAAACTGAAAACCGGGGAATTTTTTCTCATCATATTTATCATTATCGGTCTTGGTAACCAAAATCATATCCTGAGAATATTGGCCAACCGGAATAACCAGCTTGCCGCCGACTTTCAATTGTTCTAAAAGTGCCTGAGGGATTCCTTGTTGAGCGGCAGCGGCCACTTGAATCCTGTCAAACGGAGCAAATTCAGAGAGACCGCGGGAACCATCGCCGCAAAAAACCTCAACATTTTTAAATTCGTACTTCTTTAAATTATTATCGCCAAAGTCTTTAAGCTGAGGAATTCTTTCAATGGCATATACTTTGCCACTTGGACCGACAATATTAGCCAGCAGAGCCGTGGTCCAGGCTGAACCAGAACCTACATCCAAAATCTTATCACCTTCTCCAGGCTCAAGCAGCTCCAACATAAAAGCAACGGTTAGGGGCTGTGAAATTGTCTGGCCATAACCAATGGAAAGAGGGATGTTTAAAGCATAATCTACCTTTATTTTATCCGGCAAAAAATCCCTTCGATGGATTTTTCTAAAAGCCTCGATTATTCTGGGCGTTTTAAGATAACCTTCTGACGTTAGTTTCTGAATTAGTTCTTCCATGAAGTTTTTTAGCTTTAAATCCTAAGTTAATAATAAATTGTTTTGGGTTTTTTGGCAAGGAATAACCCCTTGAAATTTTTCTCTGGGTGTGCTATACTTAGATAGTAAAGATACTAAAACAAAAACAAAATAAAGATACTTCCTCCTAAAAAGAAAGACGCTTCATCAGGAGGTCTTAAACTAAAAGTAATATAAAATAGTATCTTTGCCAAAACAAAAAAATCAAAACAAAAATGAAAAACATAAAATACCTTGAGGTAGAAGTCAGTCCTTTTGGCTTTGTTCAAGAAGAAAACAAAAACTTCTGCCTGCGAGAGTTAGTAAAAAAATATCCGGCTAAAACAAAGACTGGAAAATTACCAGCCAGAAAATTTCTATCAACCTTTTTTAAAGTAGGAATATTTTGCCTGCTTTTTTTGTTTCCCCTGACTGATTCCGCACAAAACAATGATCTTACTCCTTCTGGAATAATTCAATTGACCAATTATGAAAGAAAAGCCTTTGGTCTTGATCAGCTAAAAAATAACGAGGAACTAACCTTAGCTGCCTATAACAAGGCCCAGGATATGATAGCTAGGGGTTATTTTGACCATTTTAGCCCGGATAATAAAAAACCTTGGGATTTTATAAAAGAGGCGGGATACCAGTATTCAACTGCTGGCGAAAACCTGGCGATTGATTTCGTAAATCCTGACGAAGTATTAAAGTCCTGGATGGCTTCCCAATCCCATAAATCTAATATTTTAGACCCAGGCTTTAGTGATATTGGAGTAGCGGTTATAAACGGAAATATTGAGAATAAACCAACGGTAATTGTCGTCCAAATGTTCGGTCACCAGAGGCCAACGAGGTCCGAAAATACCCAGAAAACTTCTTCTGAAACTGCTTTGAGTTATCCACAGCTATTTTATTAATAATTGTAAATAACTACAATAGACAAAAAAAACAGCTAAAAATAAGGATGAAATGAGCACTAGGCTCATTTTTTAATATTCACCCCTCCCCCTTGACATTTTTCTGAATTTCGGCTAAGATAATATAATGCTGGAGGAAAATATCGCTCTTTACGAAACTATAGCAAAGTATCATAATTAAACTGCTCTTTAATACAACGTATGCCGAGGATGGGGGTAAAAAAGGTCTTTGGCTAGGAGAGAAAATAAAAAACCAACAAAGAAGTTATAAAAAAACCTAAAATCTAGTCTAACCAAGTAAATTTTTGTCGAGATTTGAAAATTATTCGTAATTTGTAACTTTAAGTTGGTTTTTTATATATAATAAAGTAAATAATAAATAATCTAAGGAGAAAAATATGAACTCAATCAAAATCAACCTGATGCCTAAAAATTCATGGAAAACAAAAACATTAAAAGGTTTAAGTATTATCGCTCAGCTATCCCTTGTTTTTAACATGTGCATGGTGGGCGTTTTAATTACCCCGAAAATGGTGGGTGCAGTCGATCCAGTGCCGGATTTTTCAAGTATTACTTGGAGTCCTTATCAAATTAATGGACATACGGTCACTGACTATGAAGACAATCTCTGCGGGATTAATGATTCTTCAAAAGGTCCGGCTAATGTTGCTCCTGAACCGGTTGACCTTGCTTCGAATGCCCAAGCTGGCCCGCCTTGTGAAAATCCCGGCTCCGCAGCCACTCTTCAAAAAGGCTCTGACTCAAATTTTTTCTATTTCCGCATCCGGCTGGCTGACACTCCTATTTCATCTGGCGGCGGCGGAAAATATTTAAGCTACCACTGGGATGTTCTGATTGACACTGATGGAAACCATACCAGTGATTATGTGGTTGATCTTAATGGCTCTGGAAACCTTCCAGGACTGAATGGCTCTTCGCACAGCGGCATCCTCGGTGTCTACACTAATGACCCTGGCGCCCAAACCTATGACCCAGCCAACCATATTTGGCAGGCTGAAGCCAGCGCCACCACTGATATTTATACCCATGTCATAGTCACAACAGAAAATCCGAATCAATACTGGTTGGATTTTGCCGTACCAAAGAGTCAGGTTCCTTTTACTTCTTACGCTGCGCTTTTTGCCAGCACTTCTGCTTCTAATACTGATCCATTGCAAAAAGACTGGATGGCTTCTGAAGCTTTCTTTATTGATTTAGTAAAAACCAAGTCAGTCCAAAATCTTACTCATCCTGGATATACTACGGTTGCTAATCCGGTAAGACCCGGCGATACCTTGCGCTATACACTTACAGTGACCAATAACGGAAATCGGACGGCTCCGGGTTTTGTTGTCTCTGATGATGTCAGCGACATTGTCCAGTACACCAATAATCCATTCAATATCTCTAACTCTGGTTCATATAATTCCACCACAAAATTTGTTTCCTGGCCACAAACTGATATTGGACCGGCCATAACCCTTACCAGAACCTTTGATGTAACCATCAAAGCTTATGACCAGTGGCCAACGGCTGACTTCATGCTTTCCAATGTCTATGGCAACAACATTGATGTCAAATTATGCGCTCTGCAGATTACTAAGCAAGTTGATAAAACCACGGCTTCAGTGGGCGACACTTTAACTTACACTATAA
>Ga0315268_10003643_pt1 | contig 16896 bp, 20 predicted proteins | sample C1_top_MG_FD_204535 | JGI IMG/M metagenome (GOLD analysis project Ga0315268, IMG submission 204535) | Sediment microbial communities from Yellowstone Lake, YNP, Wyoming, USA - C1_top | ecosystem: Environmental > Aquatic > Freshwater > Lake > Sediment | place: USA: Wyoming | collected 2017-08-01
TCGAAGGGACCCGGGTGTTCGAGTAGAATGGCCGAAGGTATCGTCCCACCGACGTTCGGGAGGCCATGTGAATCTGCGGTCTTCGATGTTGTGCTGCGTGGCGCTGGGAAGCGCGCTGCTGGCGGCGGGGTGTGGGCGGGGCTCCGAGCGAGACGCGGCGATGGCAGCGTGGCGGGCCGAGCCGGGACACAAGGGAGCTGTCCTACGAGTCGCATTCAGTCCGGATGGGACGCGAATTTATTCGCTGGGTCAGGACAGCACGGTGCGGGTGTGGGAGGCGGCGTCGGGAAAACAACTGCAAGTGTTCCAGGTGCAGCGTCAGCTACCGTGGGCGATGGCGCTGAGCCCGGACGGCAAGACGCTTGCCACTGGCAGCTTCGACAAGACGATCAAAGTGTTCGACACCGGGACGGGCAAGGAACCGCGCACACTCACCGGGCACATCCGCGAAGTCAGCGGGCTGGCGTTCAGCCCCGACGGCCGGCGTCTGGTGTCAATCGACCAGGACGGCGTGGCGCGGATGTGGGACACAGCTACCTGGGAGGTTTTGCAGAAATGGGGCGGGCCGCGGTACATCAAGCCGGGAGAATTTTCGGCCGAGGGCAACCCGAGCTTCAGCCCTGACGGAAAATGGCTGGCAATTCGAGGTGCGGCGCGGGACGTGTGGGTCTTCGACGCGCAGACCGCGCGCGTGGTGCGACGCCTGACCGTCGAAAAGCCTTCGGGCGAGCATCGGATTCTGCCGCTGGGGCCCGCCAGCGTCGCACACGACAGCCAGCGAATCGTCGCCTTCGATAGCGGAGGCAAAATGTTGGTCTGGGAAACGAGCAACTGGAAGCGAAAAGATGTTGCGCTCTCCGGCATTCGGACGCGACAAGGGTGGTATTGGCCGTCCGCAATCGCGCTCAGCCCCGATGACCGGCTGCTGGCGATGGCGACCGGGGAGAATGCTTATATCGTGGAGCTGGCGAGCGGGAAAAAGCTGCTCACTCTCTCCGGACATACGGGCGGCGTGTGGGCGCTGGCGTTCAGCCCGGATGGGAGATGGCTGGCGACCGGAGCTACTGACGACGTGGTGATGCTGTGGGATGTGGCCACGGGCCGGGCAATACGCAGATTGGGCACGCGTCCGCCGCCGCGGGAAATGACAGATTATTGAAACCGCCAGCCAGGAGGCCGGCGCTACCGTGGGCCGAAGACGGCGGTGCCGAGGCGGACCTGTGTGGCGCCTTCTTCGATAGCCACTTCGAAATCGTGGGACATCCCCATAGACAATTCCGGCAGATGGCGGCCGAGATGATGCGCGGCAGCATCGCACAATGCGCGGAGTTTACGGAAATAGGGGCGCACCTGCTCGGGGTCGTCGAGAAACGGCGGGATGGTCATCAGACCGCGGAGGTTGAGGTTGGGCAGCGTGAGGACGGATTCGGCCAGGGTGATGAGATTAGCCGGGTCCGCGCCGGATTTGCCGGGCTCGGGGTCGAGCTTGACTTCGATGAGCACGGGCAGCGTCTTGGCCAACTCGGCGGCGGCAACATCCAGCCTGCGCGCGAGAGGAAAGCTGTCCACTGAATCTATCCGGTCGAAGAGCGCGGCGGCGCGGCGGACTTTGTTGCTCTGGAGATGGCCGACGAGATGCCAGATGGCGTCCACCGAGCTGAGGTCGGGGGCCTTGGATTCCCACTCCTGGACGCGGTTTTCGCCGAAGTGATGAACCCCGGCGAGAAAGGCGTCGCGAATGGCTTGTGCGGGAAACGTTTTCGAAACGGCTACCAGGGTGATTTCCTGCGGATTGCGGCCGGCGCGCTCGGCGGCGCGAGCGATGCGCTCACGCACGAGGGCAACGCTGACGGCGATGGCATCGAAATTCACGGCTACTAGGAAATTCTAGCACGCGGGAGAAAAGAAAAACCTAACGCTGAGGCGCAGAGGACGCAGAGTAAACGCAGAGAAACCTAACACAGAGGGCACAGAGACACAGAGTACACAGAGAAAAACAGAAGAAAAACCCAGCCCAGAGCCCTGCACCGTACGGTGCGGGGCAGAGGTGCAGAGTAAACGCAGAGAAACCTAACACAGAGGGCACGGAGACACAGAGTACACAGAGAAAAACAGAAGAAGAAGCCAACGCAGAGCCCTGCGCCGTACGGTGCGGGGCAAAGACGCCCCGACACAAATCGTCGGGGTGAACGCCGAACGTGGAGTAGACGCAGAGGACACAGAGCACGACACCCCGCAGGGGCTAAAGCCCTGGCGGCGGAAGTTCCGGGCGGCCTTGGCGGCACGGCTAAAGCCGTGCCCTCCCAGTTGCCCAAAGCTCAGCAGAAGTGCGGCATGTTCAAAACGAAGAGCGACGGGCGCCGAGGAAACGGAGAGAGCGGGTTGCGGCGGCGAGGCGGAGGGGCTAGACTTCGGAGTTGAAGAATCCGTCAACGACCGAGCCGCGAATGCCTCACCGACAGAAGTTTCTAGCCATCGAAGGAATTGACGGCGCGGGGAAGCGCACGCAGATGGACTTGTTGTGCCGCCTACTCGACCGGCGCAGGGTGAACTACGTGCGCATGAGCTTCCCGCGCTATGAATCGTTTTTCGGGCAGATGGTGGGGCGCTACCTGAACGGCGAATTCGGGCCGCTCGAGGCGGTGGACCCGCACTTTTCGGCAGTGCTGTATGCCGGCGACCGTCTGGAAGCGAAAGCGGAGCTGGAAGAAGCGTTGCTCGCGGGGAAACTGGTGCTCGCGGACCGCTACGTCGGGTCGAACCTGGCGCACCAGACGGCTCGCGTGCGGCCGGAATCGCGCGAAGAGTTTCTGACGTGGCTGAAGCAGCTCGAATACGAAATTTACGGCTTGCCGGTCGAAGACCTAGTGGTCTATCTGCGTCTGCCCGCGGCGGAGGCGCAGCGTCTGGTGGGCAAAAAGGCTGAGCGGGAATATACCAGGCTGCAACGCGATTTGCAGGAAGCCAACCTGGCGCACCTGGAGCAGGCGGCGCAGGTGTACGACCGTCTGGCAAAAGAGCCGAACTGGGCGAGCGTGGAGTGCTTCGACGCGGCCGCGGGGAAGTTGCGCGCGCCGGAGGAAATTCTTCGCGAGGTGGTGGCGGTGGTGGAGAAGAGAGCGGGGTTTTTGCTGAAGGCGTAGAGACTGAGGAACAGGCGCGGAGCAGCGTGCGCGGCTGAGATCCTTCGGGCCGATAGAATCGGCCCTCAGGATGACAGCGCATCTTTCTACCGGACCGATAGAATCGGCCCTCAGGATGACGACGTAACTTTCTGCGGGGTGGATTACTCAACGAGATGGGATTCGGCGAATTTCGCGGCAACCAACGGATTGTGAAGGCGCTGCGGTCGATGCTGGCAGGCGAGCGCGTGCCGCACGCCATGTTGTTTACAGGGCCGCGCGGCATCGGCAAGTACACGCTGGCGCAGATGTTCGCGCAGGCAGCGAACTGCGAGAAATCGAAGGACGACTTCTGCGGGGAGTGCGAGGCGTGCCGGCGGATCGCGCTGCTGGCCGAGCCGCAGCCGCTCATCGAGCAAGGCCTGATGGAGCGGGGCGAGAGTCCGGACGCGGCGACAGTCGAGCGAATCCCGCTGCTGCTGCAGACGCATCCGGATGTGTGGGCGATTGTGCCCGACCCGGTGCGGCTGGCGTCGCCGGTGGCGCGACCGATGATCCGCATGGGGCAATTGCGGGCGGTGCAACGCGCGGCCTATTTCAGGCCGATGGCACGGCGGCGCGTTTTCGTGCTGGACGGCGCGGAGACGATGCGGTGGGATTACGCCAACATCTTTTTGAAAATCCTGGAAGAGCCGCCCGAATCGGCCACGCTGATCCTGATCGCGCCGAGCGCAGACAATTTGCTACCCACCATCCAGTCACGGTGCCTGCAGTTCTACTTTGCTCCCCTTCCGGTCGAAGAGGTCGAAAGCTTCCTGAAGGAGCGGACAAAACTCAGGCCGGCGGAGCGCAAGCTGGCGGCGCAGCTTTCCGGGGGGAGTCCGGGGGCCGCGCTCGCGCTGGACCTGGCAGAATCGGTCCGGCTTCGGCGGAGCTTGCTGCGCATCCTCGAGAGGTCGATGGAGGGCAAGTCGTACGGCGAGGTGTTCGCGCAGACGGCGCAACTGACCAAGGGCGAGGGCGTGGCATTTGAAAATCTTCTGGAAATGTTCTATAGTCTGGTCACGGATCTTCTGGAGCTATCCCAAAATCCCAGTAACTGCGCTCTGAGGAATCCGGATCTCCGGCAGGAACTCGAACGGCTTGGCGACCGCGCCCGGTTGGATTGGTTCCGCGAGGCCGTGCAGCGACTGGATGAATTGCACAGCCGCCTACGGCGCAATATCAACCGGGGTCTGGGGCTGGACGCCCTGGCAGTTACCCTCGGCCGACGCAGGACCACCGACTGAAAGCTGTACCCGAACGAGGTTCAGGCGCATCTAATCTGGCGAAGAAGGCTGGCCGTCCACAGTGTTACCGGTCCGCAATGTGAAGGAGCATCCATCATGGTGCATCGAAAACTGTTTCGTCCCTCGCTCACGGAAGTCAAAGAGCAGCAAATGATGCCGCGCACGCAGCAGGGCATGCTACAACCACCGCCGAGAAAAAAGCCCGCGCCGCCCGAGCAGACGTTTGCCGAAAGCTTTTACTACGTGAAACAAATGCAGGCGCGCACGCCGGTGGCCGTCGTGCTGAACGACGGCGAAGTGCTGCGCGGCACGGTCGAATGGTATGACCGCGACTGCATCAAACTGACCCGTAACGGCAGCCCCAACCTGCTCATCTACAAGCACGCCATCAAGTACCTCCACAAAGATGGCGAGGATTTTGCGCAGGGCGGGAGCAACGGACAATAGCCGGTCAGCCGAGCTCAGCGGAGACGGGCGGCGTCAGCGGCGCCGCCCGCCGCCGTGGATGATGGAATAGGTCATCAGAGCTTTGGAAATCAGCCGGCGTCCGGAATCGCGAATCTCACATTCAGCGACGGCGAAGTTCGAACCCTTCCGCAACAGGCGCCCCTCGGCAAGCAAGATCCCATCTTCCACCGGTTCGAGATAACTGATGTTCATTTCGATGGTGGCGAGGCGCGTGCCGCGGGGCAGCATCAGGTAAATGCCCAGCGCGCCGGCGGTGTCGGCCAAAGCGGCGAGAATGCCGCCATGCACCACGCCGTGGACCTGAATGTGCCGCCGCTGGACGCGCATTTTCAGCACGGCGCGGCCGGGCTCGGCCGCCTCCAGAGCAAAACCGAAAAGTTTGGCCAGAGGGGTGGCGCGGAGACGGCGCGCGAGCTCCCTTTCGGCGGTGTGCGCGAGTTTTTCGAATTGCAGACGCATCTCAGTAGGCGGTCAGGCCGCCATCGAGCGGCAGCGCGGCGCCGGTGACCCAGGAAGATTCGTCGGAAGCCAAGAAAAGCGCCATCTGGGCCACGTCTTCGGGCCGCCCTAGGCGGCCGAGGGGAATCTGCGCGGCGCGCATTTGGCGATAAGCGGCGGGGTCGGGCTGCGCGGCAATGACGCCGGCCATCAATTCCGTTTCCGTGACCGAAGGGCAGATGCAGTTCACGCGGATGCCTTCGTGCGCGTGGTCGAGCGCCATCGCGCGGGTCAGGCCGGTGACGCCGCTTTTGGCCGCGGTATAGGCGGCGCGCGACTTCATCGAGATCAGGCCGAGAATCGAGCCGATGTTGATAATCGAGCCGCCGCCGGCCTTGCGCAGCACGGAGAGCGCGGCGCGCGAAACCAGAAACGTCCCTGTCAGATTCACAGCCAGCATCTGCTGCCAGTCCTGATCGGAGGTCTGCTCAGCCGTGGCCACGACCAAGGCGCCGGCATTGTTGACCACGACGTCGAGCTTGGCGAAGCGCTTGACGCAAAGCTCGATGGCGCGGGCCACATCGGCGGCGTCGGTGACGTCGCAGCGCAGGGCCAGCGCTTCCCCACCCGCGTTGTAGATTTCCGCGGCGACTGCGGCAAGCAGGTCGTGCCGGCGGCCGGCAACCGCGACGCGGGCCCCTTCGCGCGCAAACAGCAGGGCGCAGGCGCGGCCGATGCCCGTGCCGCCACCCGTGATTAACGCAACTTTGCCGGCAAGTCTCGCCACTCGAAAGTCTCTTCGCGCGTGGAACCAAATGTGCCGAGCGGCAATCTAACATCGGGAGATGAGCCACGCAAGACTGTGGCCAAGCGGCTGAATCGCGCAGAGCGATTGCGGCATCCTAAGAGCGTTGGTAAAGTGCGGGAGCGCATGCGAATCGGGATTACCTGCTATCCGACCTATGGCGGCTCGGGGGTCGTCGCCACCGAGCTGGGGCTCGAACTGGCCGCGCGCGGCCACGAGGTGCACTTCATCAGCTACGCGCCACCCATCCGCCTGACCGGCGAGAGCGAGCGCATCGCCTTCCACGAAGTCGAAGTGAGCACATACCCGCTGTTCGACCACCCGCCCTACGCGCTGGCCCTAGCAGTGAAGATGGTGGAGGTGATGGAGACTGCCGACCTCGACCTGCTGCACGTGCACTACGCGATTCCCCACTCGGTGAGCGCCCTGCTGGCCCGGCAGATGGCGGCGCCGCGGCGGCTGCCGTTCATCACCACGCTGCACGGCACGGACATCACGCTGGTCGGCGCCGACCGGAGCTACCTGCCCATCACGCGGTTTTCGATCGAACAGAGCGACGGCGTGACCGCCGTCTCGAAATACCTGCGTGAGCGGACGCTGCGCGAGTTCGAGATCAAGAACTCGATTGAGGTGATCCCCAATTTCGTGAATTGCGACATCTATACCCCTGAGAAAAAGGATGTGGCGCACCGCGAGCTGTGGGCGCCCCAGGGCGAGCCCATCCTGATGCACCTGTCGAACTTCCGCGCGGTGAAGCGCGTCACCGACGTGGTGGAGATTTTTGCGCTGGTGCGGGCGAAGATGCCCGCGAAGCTGGTCCTGATTGGCGATGGGCCGGACCGCGGTGCGGCGGAATGGCTGGTGCGGCAACGCGGGGTGGCCAAGGACGTCCACTTCCTGGGCAAGCAAGACCGCGTGCACGAAAAGCTGGGCGTCGCGGACCTGTTCCTGCTGCCCAGCGACTCGGAGTCGTTCGGGCTGGCGGCGCTGGAAGCGATGGCCTGCGAAGTGCCGGTGATCGCGTCCAACGTGGGCGGGCTGCCCGAGGTGATTACGCACGGAGTGGACGGCTACTTGGTGCCGCCGCGGGACGTCGCCGCCGCCGCGAAATATGCGATCGAACTGCTTTCCCGGGCCGACCGCGGCAAAGAAATCGGCCAAAAAGCCCGCATCAATGCCCGTAAGAAGTACTGCGCCAACGACATCATCCCCCAGTACGAAGCCTATTATCAGAAAATCCTGAGCAAGGCCGCCGCCAGGGCGTGACCTTCGCTGAGGGCCCTCCAGATGGCCGACATGAAGTCGGCCGCTACCCATCTTGGAACCCCGCAGGGCCTAAATCCCCTGCGGCTTGTTTTATAGGCAATTCTTGCGGCACGGCTAAAGCCGTGCCCTCCCAGCCTGAGTTTGAGCCGCAGGACCCTGAGTGGCCGAGCTTCAGACCGATTCGAAAGTGGCGGAGTCGCCGTCGAGGCGGGCGAAATAAAGCTCGACGTGGGTGGCGGGGCCGAGGCGCTCGGAGAGCGCGGACTGCACGCGGCGGAGGTCGTGAAGCATTTTCTCGCGCAGGCGCGCGGGGTCGTGGGCAAAGCGCGAGTCGAGATACCAGCGGCAGTCGTCGTGGGCGATCAGGATTACACGGCTGGGCTGCGTCAGGTCGCTGACAAACTTCACCCAACGCCAGCCGACCCAGGAAAATTTCGGCAGGTACTCGGCCAGAGTGAGGAAATGGGCCCCGCCGGGGACGGCGATGAGCGCGTACTGGCTGAGGCCGAGTTTGTTGCGAAGAAAATCCTGGAAATGCGGCTGGTAGCGCGGGTCGCTGCAATGGATGACGACGGTTCCGGTATCGGCGTCGGATTCAATTGGGTCGGTGCGGTGAGTTTCAGTCATCGGAATCACAGTCGCGCAAGGGAATTTTCCAGTTCATTCACGCGGGGCGGCTTGCGGCCTTTGCCGGGCGCGATGGCAATCCCCTCGGCGCGCAGGCGGCGCGCCTGCGCCGTGGGGCCGCCGGGGACTTTTTCGAGCAGGCTGCCGTCGTCGCGGACGACGCGCCAGTAAGGGGTCAACTGCTTCTTGCCAGCGCGGCGGTCCTCTTCGGCAACTTCGGCGATGATACGGATAAAAATGCCGGTGGTGAGCGGGCAGGTGTGGTCAGCGCGGTACTTGCGGGCGAGGCGCGCGCGAAGCTGAGTCTGGGTGACCACGCTTCCCTTCTTCACCCGGCGAATCAGCGCGTCGAGATCGAGCGGGTGGGCGATGGCCATCGTCCCGGAGCCGAAGCGCTTCCGCCATTTGGGCGGCACGCGAACGATTTTCGGCAGCGGGGCGTTGGGATGTTCGAGTTTCACACGCCAGGGGGTGCGGGATGAAAGTTTATTCGACACGGGTCCCTCTCTAGCGGTAAACGAAGACGGGCGCAGTCCGCCACTGGCGGACACCCCTGTAGTCACAACTCGGGCTCGTGCCAGGGCCAAACACTCAAGCATCAACACAGAGGTCACCGAGAGCACAGAGAAGCCAGCTACGGCTTTGAGCGCTCGCGTTTCCCCGGGGCCTCGGATTCTACGGGCGGCGCGGCGGCAGGCTGGCCACCGTTGGTCTGGCTGACGCCGAGCTGCTGCATGATGTTCGGCAGGTTCAGGCCCAGCGCTTCAAGCTGCTGAAGCAGGTTGAAGACGACCGTGGGGCTGGTCTTCGCGAGACGCGCCAAGCCTGTCGAGCCGCCGTCGGGCGAACCATTGCCCTGATCGATCACGACGAGCTTGTCGATGTTGCCAAGCGGCGCCGACACCGCGCCGAAAATTCCCGTAGACGCCTGCAAGATGGCCGGCAGCTTTTCCAGCACGGTCTGCAGCTTGGCCGCCTCGTTGAATTGCTTCCAAGCTTCCGCCTTGCGCATGATGGCGGCGGCTTCGGCGGTGCCTTGCGCTTCGATGGCTTTGGCCTGCGCCAGGCCGATGGCTTCGATCTTGGACGCCTCGGCCTTCCCTTCCGCTTCGACCGCAGCGGCGCGGCCGATGCCTTCCTTGCGCAGCTTTTCCTGCTCCGCTTCGGCAATGGCGATCACGGCGGCGCGTTTGCCTTCGGCTTCAAGGATGGCCGCCTGCTTGGTGGCCTCGGCGCGGACGATGGCGGCCTGGCGTTCCGCATCGGCGGGCTTGATGACCGTGGCTTCGAGTTCTTTCTGCTTGCGGGCAACTTCCTGTTCCTGTACGGAGATCATTTCCTGCGTGCGGGTGCGGTCGATCTTCACTTCCTCGGCCACGACGCCCTGCTTGGCCATCGCTTCGGAGAGCGGGCCGGCTTGCGCAGCCTTGGCCTTCTGCGTTTCGATTTCGGCCTGGTACTGCGCCTGGCGGATGGCGAAGTCGCGCTGCGCCTGGGCGATATCGGCTTCGGCATTGAATTTGGCGCGCTCGCCTTCCTGCAAGGCTTTCGAGGACTGGATTTTGGCGTCGCGGGTGGCTTCGGCCTCGCCGATGGTGGCGTCGCGCTTCACCTCAGCAGTACGTTTTTTGCCGAGCGCGTCGAGGTAGCCTTCCTCGTCGCTGATTTCCTGAATAGTGAGCACGTCCACACCGAGGCCCATCTTTTCCAAGTCGGCGGCGGCTTCACTGGTGAGCTTCTGCGCGAAGCTCTGCCGGTCGCTGTTGACTTCCTCGACCGTCAGCGTGCCGAGGATGGAGCGCAAGTGGCCTTCGAGCGTTTGGAAGATGACTCTCTGAATCTGGTCATGGGTCATGCCCAGGAAGCGCTCGACGGCGGAGGTCAACGACGTTTCATCGCTGCGGATCTTGACGTTGGCGACGGCCTTTACCGAGACCGGCACACCTTTCAAGGTGTAAGCCCGCTTGATTTCGAGCGGGATGGTCATCACGTTCAGGCCGATGTAGTCCACCTTGTGCAACAAGGGGATGCGCAGGAAGCGCCCGCCGGTGACGGTGCGGAACCCGACTTCGCGGCCGCTGGGATGGCGGCGCTTGGAGCCGCTGACCACCGCAGCGACGTTCGGCGGAACTTTGATGTAGTTCCGGCTGATGACCCAGGCCGCGATAAAAAACCCGACGACGACCACCAATAAGATGGCGGGGACGACGGAAATTGACGTCATGAGAGTACCTCCTGGAAAAACCTACTGGCGTTCTACGATGGCGGTTTCGCCGAGTAATTCCGCGATGCGTACGGCGGTGTTTTCGGGGATGGCCTGGCCATCTTTCGAGCGCGCGATTTTGTCGACCAACTGCTCGCCGATGCGGCAGCGTACTTGCCCCAACCCTCCGGCAGGAATGGCGATCACGACACGCGCAGACTGGCCGAGCAGGTCCGAGCTGCGCACCTCGGTCGATGACTGCTGCGTGTACAGATAGCGCAGAAAGCCCCAAATAATCGAAGCGAAAACAAAGCCGCCGGCAAAGCCCACGCCCGACGACGGCAGCGGCGACAGCCCGTACTGGCTGGCGATGGCGCCGAAGCCGCCGAAGGCCGTGATGAATACGCTGATGACACGGGTGCTGAAAAAGCCGGGACCGCCGTGGTCAAAGTCGTGGTCGAAGCCGCCGTCACCGAAATGGTCGAACAGCTCGCCAAACAGTAGCGAGACCACCAGAAACAGAAAGCCAATTGTGGTGATGCTCAGAAAAACCCCGAAGGCAGAAAAAAGGAGCAAAGCGAACATCGTAAGCCACCCCCGGCTGAGCTAACTCTAGGAAAGGGTCTGGCGGAAGTCAATGCGAATCGTTTTTTGGGCGGCTCGGCGGCGACAAGCAAGACCTGAAGAGCAAACACAGAGGGCACAGAGACCGCTGAGGACACAAAGAAGAAAATACCCATCGCAGAGGCAGACAACGGGAAAAGAAATCAGGTGGAAGATGCGAGGACCGGGACGAGCTCAGGGATTTCGATGCGGATCAGGGTGCCACGGCCCGGCTCACTCTTGATGTCGAAGCGGAAGTCCTGGCCGTAAAGCACAGTGAGCCGCTCCTGAACGTTGCTGATGCCGATGCCTTCGGCGTAGATGTCGCGGAGGCGCTCCGGCGGGATGCCGGCGCCATTGTCTTCGACTTCGATGGCGACGCGGCCGTCCGCGCGGGAGGTGCGGATGTGGATATGACCGCCATCGAGCCGCGGGCCGAGGCCGTGCTTGATGCAGTTTTCGACGATGGGCTGAAGCAACATGCTGGGGACGAAAGCGTCGAGGCTGTGTTCGTCCACTTCCTTGAAGATCTGGAGCTTGTCGCGGCCGAAGCGGATGACTTCAATGTCGAGGTAGTCGTCGATGAAGGCGAGCTCGTCGCGGAGGGGCACGAAATTTTCCTGCTGGCGCAGCAGGCGGCGGAGGATGTTGGAAAGCTTGATGACCACGACGCGAGCCATGTCCGGGTCCACGCGCACCAGCGACGACACGGCATTGAGCGTGTTGAAGAGGAAATGCGGGTTGATCTGGCTGGTGAGCGCATCCATGCGAGCCTTGAGGAGGCGCTGCTGGTTTTCAACCAGCTGCGCTTCGACGCGGGTGTTGTTCCAGATTTTGATGGGCACGGCGACGGCCATCACCGTGGCGAGCAAGACCAAGACAAACGCGCCCGGGTCCAGCGGGTCGATGCGGAAAAGCCACGAGGCTTTCACGCCGCGGCCCAGAATGACGCGGCCCAGCTCAATCCCTACGCAGGCTGCGAGTGGGAGCGTTTCCCAAGGAAACCGGGTCTCGCGCGCAGCGCGCCACACCCAGCGGGGCACGCCGAGAAAAGAAAACGGTCCGAGGCCCCAGATGAGTTCCTTGTTGGGCATGAGTTGACGAATGATGCCGCCGAGCAGGCCTGCGGCGGCGGCTGCCGGCATGGCCAGCCACTCGTGTCCGAAAAACGCGGGCAGGCTGATGACGGAACCGCCGAGAGGCCCGGCGACGCGTCCGCCGAGCAAGCCGAGCAGAAAGGAGCCTTCGAGCATCAGGTCGGCGAAGGGATAACCCACCATGCGGAACATCACGCCGAGAGCGAGCGCGGGCGTCAGGAAAAGCATGAGCTGGACCTTGAGGTCGGAGTCGCGCTCCTCGGTGTAAAGCACGCGGCGGAAAGTTGCCGAGCGCGCCAACAGCGCGGCTAGGGCGGCCGCGAGGCCCACCTTCAGCAGCAGCAGGAAAATCAGGTCCTGGCCAAACGTCAGCGAGAGCATCGGCGGTGTATCCGGGAAAACGCGAATCTACGGTAGCCAAAGCAAGGGTGGATGTAAAGCGGGCGGCGGGCGAGAAATGGCGCGGGCTGCTATAATGGGATGTTTATGAGATCACGAAGAAAGCAGTCTGTGCGGTTGCTGGCGCGGGCGAAGCTGCCGACGCGATTCGGGACATTTACGGTGCTCGGGGCGCGAGGGCGCCACGAAGGCGAAGAAGCCGTGGTGCTGGTGCACGGCACGTTGAACGGGAAGGTCACACCGCTGGTGCGGGTCCACTCCCAGTGCCTGACGGGCGACGTGCTGGCTTCGGCGCGGTGCGATTGCCGGGCGCAACTGGAATTGTCGCTGCGCAAAATCGGCCGGGCGCGCAGCGGCGCGCTGCTTTACCTGCCGCAGGAAGGGCGCGGCATCGGCTTGATGAACAAGTTGAAGGCCTACGAGTGGCAGGACAAGGGGCTAGACACGGTCGAGGCCAACCACAAAGTGGGCTTCGCCGCCGACCTGCGCGATTATCACTTCCCCGGCGCGGTGCTGCGCAAGCTGGGGGTGCGGCGCGTGCGGCTGCTATCGAACAACCCCGATAAAGTGAAACAGCTCGAAGAGTCCGGCGTGCGCGTGGTCGAGCGCATCCCCTGCCAGCCGCGCACCTCGCGCCTTTCGCAAAACTATCTGCGCACGAAGAAAATCAAACTGGGTCACCTGCTGCGCGGGGTGTGAGCACGTTCCCGCCCGCGCAACGCCACTGCTCTGCTCAAACTGATCCCTTGCGGGGAAGCCGGCGCTTGCGCTCTCAATGCGCCCATTTTCTTGACAGGGTCACAATTAAGTCCACGGTGAAGTACACCAGAAGGAAGGCACCGAGTTGGATGGCCACGACTGCGGGGATCCCGAGCAAGAGCGGAAGAGCATAGAAGATCATCAAGGAAGAGAACGTCGCTGCAAGCGCCACGAGAAAGGTGATCGTGAGCGCTGCGGAGGCTTCGATCGCATGCCGTAATCCAATCAGCACCCCAGCGAGCAGATAAAGGAAAACTACGAAGCCAACCCAAAGGAGCATCGCGATGAGCAATTGCATGGCCCACCTCGCTTTCGGGCCTTCAATCGCCCGCCCCGCGCGTGCCTGACTGGCCAAAGCGGGGCTTTGTCCATTGGGTGAATGATTCCTCTAAACCAACCAGAAAACAAGTAGCGGGCCAGTTAGAATCAAACGGGACATTTTGCAGTTCCAGGGGGGCTGTGCTCTAGCTCCGCCAACAGGCAGAAGCTATTTATTCTCTCCTCTCCCGCAGGGGTTAAGCCCCTGCGGGAAGAAGGAGGGGGAAGCCGGCATTGTCGGAGCTGAAGCTCCGACCCCCTAGCAGATTTCAAACTGGCCCACTCTCAGAAAACGAGGAAGTGGAACAGGGGCAAGCTCTTCCCGGGCGGAAGGTGGCGGCGCCCCGGAAAGACGCGACGAGCCTTTCGCACAGGCGCCTAAGCAGGATAAGGTATCAGGATGACTTCTGCGGCTGAAAACCTCTACAGGCGGCACGGGTGGGCGTGGGTGGCGCTGACGGCGGCGCTGGCGGCGCACGTCGCGGACGAGGCACTGAACGACTTCCTTTCCATTTACAACCCAACCGTTGAGGCCATGCGCGAACGGCTGCCGTGGTGGCCGATGCCGACGTTTACGTTTGGTGTGTGGCTGGGCGGGCTGATCGCGGCGGTGATACTGCTGTTTCTGGTGTCGCGGTTTGTCTTTCAGGGCAGGCGGGCGATGGTGCCGCTCTCCTACGTGTACGCGGGCATCATGCTGCTGAACGGCTGCGGGCACTTCCTCGGTTCCGTTTACATGCGCGGCGCAATGCCGGGCGTCTACTCTGCTCCCCTGCTGATTGCGGCGTCAGTGTGGCTGGCAATGAGCGCGAACCGGGCGAGCGAATCACGCCGTACCAGGCAGGCTCTGAGTTAGCCGTTACGAGAGAGAAGCAAGCGGACTCTCGAGCAAAGTGGGGCCTACTCCACCCCAAAGGGCTGAAGCCGTGCCCTGATGGGTGCCCGCGAACTCACAATCTTACGCAGCAGCAGAGCTGGCGCGAAAAGGGCAAAGAAGGTAATTGGGAAGTGCTCCAGGTGATGAGAAAGAAATACGTCGAGCTTCTGGCGGACAGACCTGGAGGTCTGTCCTACTAGCCGCCGCCGACGAAGTGGACGATTTCGAAGCGGTCGCCGGGACGCACCTGGGTGACGTTCCAAGCGGTGCGAGGCAGGATTTCGAGATTGCGCTCGATGGCGACGCGGTCGAGGCCAAGCCCGAGGACGAGGAGCAAGCCTTCGACGTTCAGGCCTTCGGGGACATCGCGGGATTCGCCGTTGATGGTGACGTTCATTGTCCAGCGGGGCGAGGCTTGGGGCGGAGCGAATAGCGGATTTCGTCCTCGGCGCCCTCCGCGGCGGCGCGGATGACCAACTCGGTCCCTCCCGGGCCGAGGCGCGGCATCGGAAAACTCAACGTGGTGCGGCCCTCCGCGTTGGTGCTCCCTGCGAAGCTGACCGGGCCGCTGCTCCTCTCCAAATCCACCTGTACTTTCGCGTCGGCGAGCGGCTCCTTAGAGGTGCGCGAGCGCACCTCTATTTCCAGCGTGGCGGTGCCGGCGGCCAGCCAAGAGGCCGGATTCAGCAATTGCACGGCGATCCCCGCAGGGGCGGGAGGCGGCGCGGCGGCGGGCAGCGCGGGAGCTTCGAGCTTGAGCTCGCCGGAGCGCAAGTCCTCGATGACGCGGCGATGCTGTTCTTCCAGCTTCTGGCGAAGAACGAGATCGTCGAAATCCAGTGTGCCGATGAGCTCGCGGTAACTGCTCACGCGGCGATGGAGGATGTGGCCTTTGCAGTAGATGGTGGTGTCAATCACGGGGTTGGCGGCGCCGCGGTCCTCGGTCTGAACGTGATAGACGATGCCGCTGACTTTCAGGTCGGTGTTGAATCCGAAGACCACCCGGAAAGAGTCCTCCTCCGAACGAAATCTAGATTGGCGCGGCCTTCGCGCAATTGACCGAAGCGATTCGGCTCGCTATTATAGCAGTTTGTTGCGATGGACGAGAGTCACCTCAGCGCGTACGCCCCACTTCTGATCCACGTCCTGCTGGCAATGGCCATCGCGGGAATCCTGATTGCATTGTCATCGCTGGTGGGTTACCGGCGCCCCTCGCGGGTGAAGGCGCAGCCGTACGAATGCGGCGTGCAGCCCACAGGGGACGCGCGCGAACCGATTTCCATCAAGTTTTACTTAGTGGCGATTGCCTTCATCCTGTTCGACGCAGAAACGATGTTTCTCTTCCCGTGGGCCTACGTGTTCCGGGAGATCGGCTGGTTCGGCTTCAACGCCATGCTGGTCTTTATCCTGTTGCTGGCGGCAGGAGACATCTACCTGTGGAAAAAGGGCGTGTTTGACTGGAACCGGTAGGAACATCCGGCGCGAGCGGGCGCTGCAGAAAGTTGTTCAATGATACCCCCGGAACTTGAGAACAATCCGATTGTCCTGCGCTTGAAAGAGAAAGACCCGCATTGGGTGGCGGAGGCCGTGGAGTTTCGCGGCGAGCTGACCGTGGTGGTGCCTCGCGAGCACATCCGGCAAGTCGCCGAATTCCTGCGCAGCGATCCGGAGTTGAAGTTCACTTTTCTTTCCGACCTGAGCGGGGTGGACCGCTTCCCTGTCGAGCCGCGGTTCGAGGTGAATTATCACCTGGTGTCGCTGGAGCGGCGCGAGCGGCTGCGGCTGAAGGTGCGCGTGGCGGGCGACGACCCGCGCGTGGAGACCGTCACGTCGGTGTGGCCGACCGCGAACTGGCACGAGCGCGAGACGTTTGACCTGTTCGGCGTGCGCTTCGAAGGGCATCCCGACCTGCGGCGCATCCTGCTGCCGGAAAACTGGGAAGGCCACCCGCTGCGCAAGGACTATCCCGTCGAGGGCTACCGCTGATGCCGACCACGGTTCCATCACCGACCGGTGCCGTTCAAACGATGGTGCTGAACATGGGGCCGCAGCATCCTTCGACGCACGGCGTGCTGCGGGTGGTGCTGGATCTGGACGGCGAAACGGTGGTCAAGGCGCAGCCCGAAATCGGCTACCTGCACACCGGCATCGAAAAAACCTGCGAGGCCAAGACCTACTCGCAGGCCATCACGCTGACCGACCGGCTGGATTACCTGGCGCCGCTTTCGAACAACCTGTGCTACTGCATGGCCGTCGAAAAACTGCTGGGGCTGGAAGTGCCCAAGCGGGCGCAGTACATCCGCGTGCTGCTGACCGAGCTGACGCGCATCGCCTCACACCTGGTGTGGCTGGGGACGCACGCGATCGACCTGGGCGCGATGTCGATGTTCCTTTACTGCTTCCGCGAACGCGAAGAAATTCTGAAAATTTTCGAGTTCGTCTCCGGCCAGCGGATGATGACCAGCTATTTCCGGATCGGCGGGGTGGCGCTGGAACCGTCGCCGGGCTGGCTGGAGCGCGTCGCGAAATTTGTCGAGATGTTCCCCAGCCGGATCCAGGAATACGAAGACCTGCTGACGAAAAACCGCATCTGGCTGGCGCGGACGGTGGGCGTGGGCGTGCTGA